>Ga0115012_10000481_pt1 | contig 22550 bp, 26 predicted proteins | sample TroAtlMetagenome_FD_88706 | JGI IMG/M metagenome (GOLD analysis project Ga0115012, IMG submission 88706) | Marine eukaryotic phytoplankton communities from Atlantic Ocean - Tropical Atlantic ANT10 Metagenome | ecosystem: Environmental > Aquatic > Marine > Oceanic | place: Tropical Atlantic...
TACCTCTATCCCTTAGGCGCACAAGCACGCTAAGCAGTTGTTTTACATCATGAAAATGAAGCCCTGTGGTTGGCTCATCTAAAATATACAACGTGTCCCCTGTATCACGCTTAGATAGCTCACGAGCAAGCTTCATCCTTTGAGCCTCACCACCTGATAAAGTCGTGGCACTTTGACCCAAATGGACGTAGCCTAAGCCTACATCCATCAAAGTTTGGCACTTTTTAGCAATCACAGGCACAGCATCAAAGAAGTCACAAGCTTCTTCTATGGTCATTTCGAGTACTTCATGGATGCTTTTGCCTTTATACTGTACATCGAGCGTATCGCGGTTATAGCGCTTGCCTCGGCATACATCGCACAGCACATAGCTATCTGGTAAAAAGTGCATTTCAACTTTAATTAAGCCATCGCCTTCGCAAGCTTCACAGCGACCACCTTTCACATTGAAGCTGAAACGCCCTGGTTTATAACCTCGCGCCCGTGCTTCAGGAGTATTGGAGAATAACTCACGAATAGGTGTAAACAGCCCCGTATACGTTGCAGGGTTGGAGCGCGGCGTACGGCCGATGGGGCTTTGGTCGATATCAATGACTTTATCGCACCATTCAAACCCATCTACGCTTTGTACTGTACCGACCATACTGATTTGGCTTTTGTAGTAACGTGCTTTGGCCAAAGGATACAAAGTATCGTTAATTAAGCTCGACTTGCCCGAGCCTGACACCCCGGTCACACACGTCATTAAGCCCACAGGGATAGCAACATCAACCTCATGTAAATTATGACACGTCACGCCTTGGAGCTTGATTTGCTTTTCTTTATCGTTAGCCACACGTTTTTTAGGCACTTCTATCTTCTGCTTACCCGATAAATACTGCCCAGTTAGTGACTCAGGCACTTTCATCACGTCTTTGGGCGTACCTTGAGCCACTACCTCACCGCCATGAATCCCCGCACCAGGGCCAATATCTAGCACAAAATCAGCTTGCCGAATGGCTTCTTCATCATGCTCTACCACAATAATGGTATTGCCTAAGTCTCTCAGTTGAGTCAGCGTTTTGAGCAGCCGGTCATTGTCACGTTGGTGCAAGCCAATCGAGGGCTCATCCAAAACATACATCACGCCGACTAAACCTGAACCAATTTGACTGGCAAGACGAATACGCTGAGCTTCGCCGCCTGACAGCGTTTCACTTCGCCTGATAAGTGATAAATAATCGAGCCCCACTTCCACCAAAAAACCCAGCCTTGCCATGATTTCTTGATTGATCTTTTGAGCAATCTCACCTTTGGCACCACTTAAACTGAGCGATTTAAAAAACTCAAAGGCTTCACCAATGGGGTACGAGACCACTTCAGAGATACTACGCCCATCCACATAAACATGACGTGCAGCTTCATTGATACGACTGCCATCACACACCTCACAAGGCCTAAAGGCAAGTTCAGGGTCATCAGGTGTATCGGGCTTTAATATACGTCGCTTCACCCCAAGGCCATCGCACTCCGGGCACGCACCAGCTGGGCTATTAAAAGAAAATAACCTCGGCTCAAGCTCCTCGAGACTATAACCACACTCATTACAGGCAAAGGTAGAAGAAAACAAAATGTCAGCAAAAGCACCATCCATCGACGCCACAATGGCATTGCCTTCACCTGTATGCAGCGCATTTTCAAACGACTCGGCAAGCCTTGTACTCACATCGTCACGCACTTTTAATCTATCAACAACCACTTCTATATTATGTTTTTTAAAGCGCTCAAGGGTGGGTGGACTATCTATATCATAAAGCTCACCATTCACACGCACCCGAACATAGCCGAGCACCTGCAAGCGCTTGAACACTTGCTCATGCTCCCCTTTTCGGCCCCTTATCACAGGCGCTAAAATCATAATTTTAGCGTCAGAGGGTAAGTTTAAAACGCCATCGACCATTTGGCTTACGGTTTGTGCATGCAGACGAAGATTGTGCTTGGGGCAATGCGGCTCACCCACTCTTGCATACAAAAGCCTTAAATAATCATAGATTTCTGTTGTAGTCCCCACGGTTGAGCGTGGGTTATGAGAAGTGACTTTCTGCTCAATGGCAATAGCAGGTGATAAGCCTTCAATCGCCTCAACATCAGGTTTATCCATCATTGATAAGAACTGACGTGCATAAGCCGACAGCGACTCTACATAACGTCGCTGCCCTTCGGCATAAAGCGTATCGAAGGCAAGTGAGGATTTACCAGAGCCCGATAAGCCCGTAATCACCGTAAGCTTATCTCTTGGAATCGTAACATCAACCGATTTTAAGTTGTGCGTCTTCGCTTTGTGTATTTGAATGTGAGTCATCTTCTTTATCTACTTCTTCATCGCCTTCTTCAATACTCCCAAGACTCCAGGTCCTATCTCGTGTACGAACATGTACATGCCTTGGCCTACGCGGTATCGGTGTGGCATTCATAAGTGGCGGCTTAGGCAAGTCGCTTAAGGAAACCTCTGAATCTTCCTCTTCAGCTTTAGGTGATTGTACTGTATTTGTATATTCTTGTAGAGAGTCAGACAAATACTTATTGAGCTCCTCACTTGATAGTGCAACTGGTTGTATTTGCATAAATGAGGGTACAGGGGCCTGATACAGCATTCTTTCTAAATCTGTTAGAGGCGGTGCATGTTCACGAATATCACTTGCCACCATTTGATTTATCACATCATCTTCACCTCGATAGATAATCGTAAAGCCTGTAGGATAAACATTTGAGCTGACTATATGCCTCTCAATCCGTTTCATATCAATTATTGATACATAAGCACGGCTTAAATTGATGGTGATGTTTTGTGGTAACTGCACGCGCATGTTTGGTAAATTTTTTATAAGGTTCATCCATGCAGACAAGTCTTCGGGTCGGCTCAGCATAAACTCAAAACCTTCTGCGAGGCGCATCCTATGGTCTTGGAACAATTGATGTAATTCTGCCTCAGCATTTATTTGTATCTCAATAGGACAGTGCCTCATGTCTTCGGCTCGTAAATACCGTTTGTTACCACTTTCATCAAGAAAATGAACCTGAAAACTGTCTGGGATACACGGACTAAATATGAATGCTCTTGCCAGCTGCATCTGTGTCTCATGATGAAGCTTTGTCTTTCTTAGATGAAAAATAACCCCTGCTGGCAAGTTGATTTTGCGCTCATCTATAGCAAATAAAGCACCGAGCCATACCCCCATATCCTGAGCTCGCCCCATTCTAAAAACAAACTTACTTAAGTCTGGCCGCGTAAAGTGAGCAAAAAAGGCCAATAAATCATCCGTTGTGACTTCATGCAGCTCGATAATAAAATAACTAAGCTTAGACATTACCCCTTGTACACTGTCCCCTTCCAGAAAAGCTGCTAAGCGCTCTAAGTTTTTAACATCACTAGTTACAACCTTTAAACGAAACTGCGCCCCATCTTCGACCTCCCAGCCTTCAAACATGCCCTTGAGGAACAAAATGGCATCTGAGTTTAATCGTCCAATTTCATGTTTTACATGCATATTTAGGCTTCTCCTTCATGACCTCATCACCCTACGGTTATAGACATACCTCACAAACCAAGTACAGACAATTTACAAATTAAATCAATAAGTTACCAAAATCATGCCGGCTAATATTCAACAATATCTTTAAAAATTAACCAAAATTTGTTATCATAGTACCCAATTGAACATGAATAGACAGGATTCTTAGGAGACATCATGCAAGCTTGCATCAACTTTCTTTTTGCAACCATTGTGCTCTTTGCCGCATCAAATGTTCATGCTAAAGATATCAAAGCTGTAGAAAATGATCTTAGTGATACACTGATCACAACCAAGATCACCACAAAATACACCGAAAACACCGAGCTTAACCCGCTTAAAATCTATGTAACTACCGAAAAAGGCGTGGTAACGCTAAGCGGTCATGTAAAAGACAAGCATGCTTTGGTCGAAGCGTTACGCCTTGCAAAAAAGACCAGCGGCGTGAAGTCTGTGAATGCTGAAGACCTTGAAGTAAAACAAGTCAATACGGGTATCACCGATGCCTATATTACAGCGAAAGTTGAAGCCGCAGTACTTAAAGCTAAAGTACTTGATGATGAAAGCATCCCCCTCGTTGGCATCAATGCCAGTACAGACAATGGCGTCGTGACTTTATCTGGGGACGTTAAAAGTGAGCAATCCTTGAAGCCACTCATCAAGCGAGTATCTTCGGTACATGGTGTTAAAAAAGTTATTTCACATCTCAAAGTTAACCCACAAGCCTCTTAAAAAGCTACCTTTGTAAAAGTGATAGATAAACCGTTTATCTTGCGTTATCATGCTTGGTTACACTTCATTTTTTGACTAATAAAAACTGGAAACGTTGTATGTCTAAGCATCAAGATTCACCAAGCAAATCACGCTTCTTGCCATGGCTCATATGGTTTTTAGGGGCTTTCTTCTACTTTTATGAAAACTTGATTCAAGTCTCACCTGGCGTTATGGTGCAAGACTTAATGCAAGCTTTAGCTGTAGATGCGGGTGAGCTTGGCGTGCTTGTGGGCATGTTTTTTTATACCTATGCTTTTATTCAAATTCCTGCGGGCGTGCTTGCAGACAATTATAATGTACGACGCCTATTAGGCAGTGCTGTTGCTTTCTGTGTGATTGGTTGCTTCTTATTTGCAAGCAGTGACGGCATGGTACAAGCTGCCATCGGTCGTTTATTTATTGGCTTAGGCTCAGGGTTTGCTGCTATTTGCTCAATGAAGCTTGCCACACTGCTGTTTCCCGCCAAGCGCTTTCCTTTTTTAGTGGGACTTATGGTAACACTTGGCATGACTGGCAGCATTATCGGAAGTGGCGGAAGCTTAGCTTTGGTGGTTGAGTCTTATGGCTGGCGTGAAACCCTCTATGGCCTAGCTGGACTTGGCGTGATATTAGGTGTTTTTGTGGTCTGGTTGGTGCGCGAAAGTGAGCACACAGAAAATGCCCCTGAACCTGTCAAAGATCGCCATATTTTGCATGGCTTGCTGAAAGTGGTTTCTTGCCGCCGCAGCTGGTTTGTCGCAGGCTACGGTGGGCTTATGTTTGCCCCTACCTCTATATTTGGTGGGCTTTGGGGTACACCATACCTCATGCAAGCTCATCAATTAGACAAGCCTGTCGCTGCAGGTATTGTATCCTTACTCTTCTTGGGCTGGGTTATCGGTGGGCCTCTCACAGGGCTTATTGCAGGCTTGTTTGAGAAAAAGCGCCCCATGATGCTGATTGGTTCGCTTGGCGCTTTAATGTGCATTGCTGGCATTTTATATTTGCACCACTTGCCTCTGTTTCTTTTAGGCTCGCTTGTATTTTTCTTTGGTTTATTTTCCAGCTGCTTCTTGCCAGCCTTTGCGCTTATTCGTGAAATTCATGATGAAGCATACTCTGGTGCCGCGCTTGGCTTTATGAACACAGCCAATATGATAGGCGGTATGATAGGTATTCCTTTGGTTGGGCTTGTGCTTAACCATCTCTGGCAAGGCCAAATGGTAGACGAAGTTAAGTTCTATACCACAGCGAACTATGTAACCTCATTGTCGCTGTTGCCTATTATGATGTCGGTTTCCATCATACTCTTGTATTTTGTAAAAGAAGAGCGCGCTTAACGCTCACTGACAAGCACCACACCTGCCATAAATGGTTAAGGTGTGGCTTGTCATTTCAAATGAAGCTTGACGCGCAATCATTTCTTGACGCTCTTCAATCACTTCATCAACAAACTCCAACACCTTACGACACTTCACACAAATCAAATGGTCGTGATGCTCCCCTTCACTAAGCTCAAATACAGAGTGATCACCTTCAAAGTGATGCCTATAGACTAGGCCTGCAGCCTCAAACTGGGTAAGCACACGGTACACAGTAGCCAACCCAACATCGTCTCCCATCTCAACCAATGATTTATAAATTTCTTCAGCACTTAAGTGCCGATTTTGAGAGTCTTCAAAAATTTGCAGTATTTTTAAGCGAGGCATGGTTACTTTCAATCCCGCACTTTTGAGTTGATGCTTATCGCCCAAGATGGCTCTCCTCTATCAGCATGTTCGACAATTCATATGAAGCTCGTTATACTCCATTCGCAATGATTATCTCGAATTTTTTAATAACAGGCAAAAACATGGGAAAAATCTTTACCAGCATTTCAATCACGCTTCTTCTTATAACCATAAGTTCTTGTGCCTCTTACGATAAATCGAGCCGCATTGTACAACAAGGTAATCTCCTACCAGAGTCTAAAGTACGCCAATTACACCAAGGCATGAGTAAGCGTGATGTAGCCGCTCTCATGGGTACAAGCCTCATAAGCCCAATGTTTAATAATGATCGCTGGGATTACGCCTATACCTGGCGCAAAGGCAGTGGGGTGGATGATATCAAATATGTCGCCATTTACTTTCAAAATGATGAAGTTTCAATGATTAAGCGTGGTGATAAAAAGCCTGATGATAGCCCGGTTCAAGATTTTGCCCGCTTCCTACGCTTCTCTTTGGGACATCCCAATAAAGGGTGATAAATCTCAAGCCTATCTGAAGGCTTGAGTGTATCTGTATTTTGCATCCGCTTGGAAAAAGTCCCTTTTTCTAATGATAGAACTTCTGGATAAAGCTCGGCGAGACCAGACTGCACCATCGCCACTTCTACAGTCAACCCTTCACTGTAGGGCACGTACTTTTGAAATAACGTGCCGCCTTTTGGCAAAAAAACCACCTCTACCTTAGCCATAAAGCGACTCGGCTCTATCACAAAAGGCATCGACCATTTTATCTGAGACTTGCTCAAACACAGGACCAAGTATCATCGAAAGCATTTTGCCAGAAAACTCAAACTCTAAGTCAAATGAAATGACAGAGCCGGCATCGGTCGCATCAAAACGCCAAAAGCCTTCCAAATGACTAAAAGGCCCATCAACCAAACGTATTTCAATCATTTTATTGGCTTGTAAGCGGTTACGTGTCGTAAACGACTTGGCAACACCTGCAGCATTCACTTCAAGTGTGGCTTGGACTTCGTCTTCATCACGGTGATGCACAACCCCTTTAGAAAAATAAGGTAAAAACTCATGATACTTTTCAATATCATCCACAAGGCTATACATTTGCTGACATGTAAAAGGCACTTCGCGTGAACGCTTAACAACTGTCATGACTTCCCCTCTTCTATTTGGCTTTCTAACCATTTCGCTAAATCTTGCACTTCCTCAAAGCACACCTGGTGGCCCATCGGATATTTCTGGACCTGAAGCTTATCAAAACCTTGTGCCTTCAGCCACTCTACGGTTTGCGAGGACCATTCAGGCCTTACAACTTCATCCATGTTACCACTTGCCATAAAAACAGGTGTTTTTGCATGCAGTGCCACTTCGCTCAATGCATGTCGCAAAGGTAGGTAAGCAGAAAGTGCCATCACGCCGCCAAGCTCATTGAGCGATTTAAGTGCGGTAAAGAGCGCCATCGCGCCCCCTTGCGAAAAACCCGCTAAATAAATTTGGCTTGGTAGAAACCCGGCTTGCTTTTGTTCCTCAAACGTCTCGACAATGCGCGCACTAGACGCCAAAATACCTGCCTCGTCTTCACGATCTGTGAGTGATATACCCGTAATGTCATACCAAGCAGGCATCACCATGCCGGCATTGATGGTGACAGGGCGGCTTGGTGCAGGCAAAGAAACATGCTTAACGGGTACATTTAAAGGCATTGCTTTGGCAAGCTCCGACATATCACTCGCACCTGCGCCCAAGCCATGCATCCAAATGACACAAGCTTTTGCCTGTTGAGGTGGCTCAATAATGATTGGTTGCAAATTTGACTCCATGGTCTAAAAACAAAATGGGCTAAATTATCCCGTAAGTACCTAGCAAGAGTAAAGCATTTGTGCTTGTTTTCTTCTTACTAATCTCATGGTAACCTAAATAGGTATACATTAAGTACTTGGCCAACAAATATGAAACGATTTTGTGCCCTTAAGGTGTTTTTTTTCATTTATATTTTACCGTTCAGCGGTCATGCCTTTTCTATTCCTACCATCCCCAAGTTACACCTTCCTCACGTGACCAAACCCAAAGCCCAATACACACTGGACTTAGGCACATTTAAAACTGAGAAGGATGCTCGTACTTTTCGAAACAAAGTAGCATCAGAGCAAGGTATACCCGTTCAAATCAAACGAGACCACAAAGCATTATATACGGTTTATGCAGGCCCAACTGGCGATGTAAGAAAACTACGTGCCCTCAAAAGTAAATATGTATCTACATCGCCCAAAAAATCAGCTTGGCCCAACGCCTTTGGGCATGCTTTAGGTAAAGTAAAAAAGCCAAAAGCTCAAAGTAAAGAAACATTGTACACGCTCGATTTGGGTACCTATAAAGTTGAAAAAAATGCCAACGCCTACCGCAACAAAATGGCTTCAAAGCTCGATATGCCTGTGCATATCAAAAAAACCGATAATGCTTTATATGTTGTTTATGTAGGGCCATCTGACGATGTAAGAAAGCTACAAGCCATAAGGCATAAATATGTGTTGGCGCCCACAAAAACGAAGAAATCTGTATCACCCCGTTTGCCCAAGCACTTTGGCGTGCTTAAGTATGAAATCAAGGATGTCAGTAAGTTCATAAGTTTTAACATAGGGCCCGCTTTTACCGAGCCTGGATTTACGCAGACCCTCCTCCTTTGGCCCGAAACCCAAAATACATACCTTTCGACAGGCGACACAGACACTGTTGGCTTCATTGAAGTATTTTTTGGTGGCACTCGCCACTTTAACAAAGGGTATGATGCAGCACTTGGCCTATCCCTTTTAGGTTCCACCAACATGAACCCTGAAGGCGATGTCCTCATCGCATCATCACCGCAGTTTAATAACTTTTTCTATAGTTACAAAATCAACCATTCGCATATTGCGCTTAAGGGCAAGCTTTCTTCAGAAACCTTTTTTCATGTGCCCTCAGTACAACCTTATGTGAGTGGGAGTGTTGGTGTGGGTTTCAACTATGCATACCAGTTTGGTATGACGCCTAAGCTGTTTGAGGCAGTAACCCCTCCTCTTTTCCAGCCCAATACAGAAACATCGTTTATTTATACAGTAGGTATTGGCCTGCAAAAACCACTAAATAATCATTGGCTTATTGGGGCTGGGTATACCTTCTCAGATTGGGGGCAAAGTAAACTTGCAGCGGCCCCAGAGCAAACATTAACAGGGCATGGTTTAACCTTAAACCGCTTGTATGTGAATGCCATTGAGTTGGGTTTTACCTATCGCCCAAAATAGCTTAACCATAATGAAGCACATAGGATATGTTGATGAAAGTTCGCATGATGCAGTTGTTTCTTCTGTTTGGCCTCTCAGTCTCGTATGCAGCCCAAACCCCTATTTTCCAATTTACACCCTTAACGCCGACAACGGTTGAAATCGGTGCAGGCGAAACAGCAACGGTCAGCTACCGTGTCACCAATCTGTTGCCACAAGCAAAGCGATTGGCTTGGAAGCCCATTTCAAGTATTTCTCAAGATACAAGTGCACCCAACAGTTGTATCGCATCGAATATCGTCGCATCTGGCGGTTCTTGCGTGCTGACTTTATCGACAACATCCATCATTTCAGCCGTACCTGAAATATGTAATACAACGGCATCTGGCACCTTCAATCCATTTTATTGCTCACGAAGCAGTGACGAAGATCGTATGGTAACAACCCGCAAAATAGTAGAAGTTGCGCCTATTAGTCTGTCACCTTCTACGTTGAGCCTTATTGCATCTGGTAGTAGTGGAACCATAACAGTGAGCAATCTATCAGAAACCATAGTGGCAGAAAATATCCGTGCTCACCTTGAAGGTACGGACTTATTTGGGAAGGTCACACAAAATGCATCAGACTGTGAAAACGTTGCACCTCTCGGCACATGCGCTTTGGTATTCACGCCCGGCGATGAAGCTGTAAATGCCACCAACTTTTTGGTTTATGGTGATAACACTTCCCGCGTCAGTGCAACCATCAGTATTTCTTCTCCCCCTGTCGCACCCATTAGCGTCACAGGGTCACCTTTAATTTTAGAAACGGGCGCGTCTGGCACACTTACCGTAACCAATGACTCTACCACGGTTACAGCCTTTAATATTTCCGCTGATTTATCAGGTGCGCTGGCTGATGCGGGTGTTACGCAAAATGCAACTGGGTGTAGCTCTGTCAACCCAGGTGCTTCGTGTAACCTAGTCATCACTGCCGGCGACACAGTTATCGTGCCTACGTCGGCGCCTGTATCTGGTGCAAACACCACGACCGCGTCCTCTCTTATTGGTGTTGAAGCTCCCCCTTTGCAAGAAATTGAATTAACCGCAGGCTCCCCTCTTGTTCTGGTCGCAAATGGATCGGATTCAGGCACTATGACCATAACCAACCGCTCTGACTCTGCCATTGCCGCAGGTGTTACTGCGCACTTTGAGGGCACAGCCTTAAATGGCAATGTTTCGGCTGATACCTGTGGCATTATTACTGCTGGAGGCACCTGCATACTTACCTTCACATCCACTGGCACCACAAGTGTTCCATCGACAGACTTTCCAATTTATGGGGATGGTACAACTGAGGTCACAGGCAACATCACCCTATTCAATCGCTATGCCTATGTTACGCTTCTGAATGATGATGCCGTTCGAAAATGTCTTGTGGATACAGCAGGGGCAATAGTAGAAGCCTCATGTAGTAACACAGGGAGCGAACTCAGCAGGCCCATTGGCATCGTGCTTAACAATGGTTATGCCTACATTGCAAATAATATAACGGATACTGTAACAAAATGCACGGTAAGTGCCCCCAATGGAGAGCTGATAGGTTGTGCACACTCTCCTCTTTTAGGCACACCCTTTAACAAACCTCGTGGTCTGCTTATTCATAATAATTATGCTTATGTGATGAGCTTTGCCGGCGATGCCGTCACCAAGTGTGATGTTAGCCCGTCAGATGGCGAGCTCTCAAACTGCAACGACCTGATAGAAACCTTCAGCAGACCTCAGGACATTGCTATTTCTAATGGACACGCCTACATCACGAGCCGAAATAACAACACGGTCACAAAGTGTGATGTAAATCCCGGAACTGGTGCGCTTTTAAACTGCACAGTAACACCAAATCCTGCCATGGAACCCGACCCTGGATTTAACGGCCCTTACGGCATCATCATCAATAACGGTTATGCTTATGTCACCAACTTTCTTGGCGAGGATGTCAGTAAGTGCAATGTAGATGCTGTGAGCGGAGAGCTTTCAAGCTGCAATCCTACAGGCACTGGATTTTTGGCACCTATCAATACCTTCATCAACAACGGCTATGCTTACACCACGAACTTTTCTGACGACTCCGTATCAAAGTGTACCGTAAACCCAGCTGATGGTAGCCTAATCGATGCAACCTGTGCCTCAACAGGCGGGACATTCACAGATCCTGGGTTTAACTATATTTACTTGCTATAATTGGATCAATAAGGTGCAATTGGCTCTTTTTTAGATCTCTCGGGAGTGGAGAATGAGCCATTTAGATCAATTTGAAGAGCCTTTCAAGAGCTTACTTAATCTTGCAACAGAAGAGAGTATAAAATACCACGCAAAGCTACTCAACTTTCGTGATGGTACTTTACCGACATTGAATCTCTCAGCCGAAGAACAGGCACGTGTCACAAAAAATATTAATGAGCACATTCAAGTCACCAATACCTTGTTAAGTGCTATCAAAAGGTGCTGGAAAATATCACATGAGCCATTGTTTGGTAGTAATAAGATTAAAGCAGATACAGAGAGTGACCTTATACAAGCATTGTCTCATCTTACCGTGCTTTTCAATAAACCCGGCAATCAAGACAACCTAGAGCAAATCACCGAGTTAGCAGCATCTATGCCAGATGGTGACTACTGGCACTTTGCTATGGGCTGCCTGGCTTATTCAGGCGGTACTGCACTATTGGTAGCCCTCATGTTACCCCTAAGCTCTCCTGCTGCTGCTTTATCTCTATCACTCGTAGGCGCGGCCCTTGTAACCTACATAACAATGCATGAGATGCTCAATCACTGCATATTATTTTCTGAGGCAGAGGTAAAACTAGATTTGCAGTCAGCAATCACTTCTCGTAACGCCTTCTTTGATACAGTAAAAGATGATGTGTTTATGGTTGAAGAAGCAGATACGCCAACCACCCAATATGCTAGTTAAAGCAAAGGGATTGTAGCCACGTACCTACTTTTTTGCTATACTGACTGTAGAAGCTCATAGAAATGAGGTAAATTATGGCTATTACGACGATCAGTAGCAGAGAATTTAACCAAGATGTAAGTAAGGTTAAACGTGCATCCTTAAGTGGCCCCGTCTTTATCACCGATAGGGGCAAGCCCGCACACGTGTTATTAACCATAAAAGATTATCAATCCCTTACAAAAACCAAAGAAAGTATTGCTGATCTCCTGGCAATGCCTGATGCGGCCGATATAGATTTTGAACCCCAAAAGCTGACTAAAACGCTTTATCGGGGAGAGGAATTTAAATAATGTACCTATTGGACACCAATGTTATTTCTGAATTAAGAAAAGCAAAAAAAGCAGATAAAAAAGTCATTGCTTGGGCCAATACCATCCCTGTGTCGAATCTCTTTTTATCCGCAATCACGGTTCTGGAGCTTGAGACTGGTATATTACAAGTCGAAAGACGCGATGTAGCTCAAGGCTCCGTACTGCGCACATGGCTTAACACACACGTGCTTCCGGCGTTCTCGGAGCGAATTTTACCTCTTGATGTTGCTGTTGCCCAACGTTGTGCGAAGCTGCATATACCCGATCCTAAATCAGACCGCGATGCTATTATCGCAGCAACAGCCTTGGTTCATGGCATGACTGTTGTTACAAGAAACGTAAGTGACTTTGAAAAAACTGATGTGGATATCATCAACCCTTGGGAATATCGCTAACCAATGAAAATCATGTTAAAAAATCTTTTTTTGATGACGCTTATTACAGTACTCTGTGCATGTGGGCAAAAAGGCGCACTTTATCTGCCGGATGAAGAGAAAAACGAACAAGCCAAACAACGAGAAAAACAACAGGAACGTCATGGGACTCAAATTTACGAAGATGCATGGCCTTGGTAATGACTTTATTGTTATCGATGGTGTTAATCAAAGTGTTACGCTCACACCTGATGAAATAAAAGCACTGAGTGACAGACAACAGGGCGTAGGCTTTGACCAGTGTTTGATAGTAGAGCCTAGCACCCAGGGTGGGATTGATTTTTTCTATCGGATTTATAATGCCGATGGTAGCGAAGTGGGTCAGTGCGGTAATGGTGCACGAGCGCTGGCACGCTTTATTCACCACCATGGCTTATCAGAAAAAACTGATTTAACCGTAGCAACACAAACTACTGAGTTAAAGCTCAAGCTCAATCAAGATGACACCGTTACTGTGAATATGGGTACGCCTGCGTTTCAAGAGGATGTTACGCTTGAGGGGCACGCCTTACACTGCTTAACCTTGGGTAACCCACACGCAGCTCTCATAGTGGAAAATTTAGATAATGCGCAAGTTTCCAAACTTGGGCCACAAATAGAAACCCACCCCCACTTTAAAGAAGGCACCAATGTTGGCTTTATTAAAATATTAAGCCCAGATGAAATCAAAGTGCGTGTGCATGAGCGCGGTGCGGGTGAAACCCAAGCTTGTGGCAGTGGCGCATGTGCCGCAGCCGCCTTTGCTCGTAAGTATCATGGTGCAAGTGAGCATATCACGGTGCATTTGCTTGGGGGTAAACTTACCGTAGACTGGCAGGGTGATGCGCCGCTTTATATGACGGGACCTGCAAGCTTTGTGTTTGAAGGTGAGTTACTCGACCTTTAACTTCCAGCGTCTGTGCATCCACCACCACTGCTCGGGATGCTTTAAAATGATTTTCTCCAGCGCTTCGTTGTAAGCTCGCGTATTTAAATACAGAGCTTCATGATTTTTTTCATGCACCTGCCAAGCAATCGGCGGGTGAAACTCTAAAACATGGGTACCATCTTTGCGCCGGTAGCTGGATGCGGGCACCACGGGTGCCTCAGTATATCTAGCAAAAGTAGCAAGGCTTCGGTAAGTCCCAGCCTTTTTACCAAAAAACTCTGCTGCTATCCCATCACGATTGGCAAGAGATGCATGCTGATCAAGCACAAAAACCACAGCATCATTATTATCAAGCGCACTCGTCACTTTTTCTAAGGCATTATCTTTGGTAATGACATGTAAGCCCGCTTGGTAATAGCGTCGAAACAATATTTTTTCTAGCCAAGCATGCTTGAGCTTTCTACGGATAAGTGCAATCGCCCCTTAAAGGCCTCGAACTTCATCATGCCAACAATCGGTGCAAACTCAAAACTGCCAAAGTGACCAGTGAGTACGAGCACACCTTTACCAAGCTCAGCAAGCTCAATCACTTGCTCATGCCCCTTCACTTCCACACGCTTTAATAGTGACTTCTTCGGTAAAAAGCGCAGCTGTATCGCTTCTTTAACAGAGCGAATGAAGTGCGAGTAAAACGCAGCCATCAAACGCTGCTTTTCAGAAGATGTTAAGCTTTCCCCAAAGACTTGGTCGATGTTGGCTAAGATCACTTGCTTACGATAAGGAAAGTACTTACACGCTAAGCGTCCAGGTATGGTTAAGTCTAAATCATCGATGTAGGCTTTGAGCTCAGTCACAGGCTTTGAGCACCAACGTTGTATTCATGCTACCAAACCCTCGATTGAGCACCAAAGCATAAGGCTTAGCACCATCTAAAGCTTGGCTGCTTTTAGAGCAATCAAGCCCCGCACAAGCTTCAGCTACCTCACTTAAATACGGTAAGCCCGGTATGGTTTTTTCTTTGAGCATACATGTGGTAAGTACGGCATCCATCACACCTGAAGCACAAAGCGTGTGTCCCATGGCCCACTTAAAACCAGTTACTGGCGTATCTGAAACATGCTGCTTTAAAGCATGTGCTTCGGTCATATCTGACTTAGGATTACCATTGGCATGCGCGACCACAGCACCGAGCGCATTTGCGTCAACTTGAGCCTGGTTTAAAGTATCACCAATAAGCGCACTCAAATGCTCGCCACTTGCTTCAATAGAAAATAGGCCCGCAGCTTCACTTTTAGCAAGGCCACCACACACCTCGGCAAGCCCCTTGCCGCCTCGAGCAGTCAAGCTAGCTTCGGACTCTAATACCAAGGCCGCAGCGCCTTCAGCAAGTACAGTACCATTATGTGAGGCATCAAAAGCATGTAAGTGCTTATCACTTAAAAGACCAAGTTTTTGATAATAAAACAAGGCTTGCTCATCGGTACCAATATCATAGGCAACCACAACAATACGCTCAGCCAAGCCTGCTTCGATGGCACGATAAGCTTCTAATAGCGCCTGCATGCCTCCTGTTGCGTGATTAACTACATTATGGTTTGAGCCTTTCAGCTGATAGCAGATGCCTAAGTATGCCAATACGTTATTGGGTAAAATGCGCAAAAGCCACATGGGATGAATATCATCCATAAAACCTTGACCAAACTTTTGCATATCAGAATTGGTTTTGGCCATGAGTGGCAAGAAATCATATTGCTGAAAGTACTTATTGCCTGGTGACCCTACATATACACCGGTACTGTCATTGAATGCCGTCTGATTTTCTTCAGAAAGCGTCTCACGGTACTCGAGTAAGCCACTTGCTTCTATCGCTTGTCGGCCTGCATCAATGCCAAGGACATCTTGTCTTGAGATAGCTTTTAATAGTTTTTTGTCAGGCAGTACCTTTCGGGGATGATAATCTAAAACCTCACCCCCAAGCTGATGCGACCAACTCGACAAATCACTGTTTTGTATCGGCTTGATGGCGGATTTGCCTTGGGTGACTTGCTCCCAAAGTGCGGTGGTATTAGCACCAGAGGCACTGACGCTACCTAATCCTGAAATATATACTCGTGTCATGCGCACCTCTCATCAAACTCGGGATGCTTAAATAACAAGCAGCTATTTGAGCCACCAAAACCAAATGAATTAGAAAGTACGGCACCGACGGCTTTTTCTCGTGGCCCTTCAGGCACGTAATCAAGATCGCATTCGGGATCTTTCGTGGTTTGATTTTGCGTCATAGGTACCATTGCATGCTGTATGGCAAGCACACTCAAAACAGCTTCAAGCGCACCGGCTGCAGCAATGAGGTGTCCGGTTTGGCTTTTGGTTGAGCTTACGGGTATTTGATACGCATGCTCACCAAGTACTGCTTTAATGGCATTGGTTTCACTCAAGTCATTCATTTTGGTTGAAGTACCATGCGCATTAATATAATCAATATCGGTAGGCTCTAAGCCTGCATCTTTAAGCGCGCCTTCGATGGCTTGAATCGCACCATCCCCACCCGGGTGTGAGTCGGTAATACGATAAGCACTTAAGCTGTTGCCGTGCCCTGCAAGCTCTGCATAAATGTTTGCGCCACGTGCTTTGGCGCCTTCCAATGACTCAAGCACCAAGAAGGCTGCACCTTCACCCAAAACAAAGCCATTACGAGTGCCATCAAACGGCCGGCTTGCCTCAGTAGGCCTATCGTTATCAGAGGATAATGCCCCCAGCAAACAAAAGCTTGAAACCCCAAGTGGGTTAATCATGGAATCAAATCCGCCAGCAAGCATGTAGTCGGCTTCACCTCGGCGAATCACATCAAGCGCAAGGCCAAGTGCCTGACCACCTGAGGCGCAAGCCGTATGCACCGCATTGGCATAACCTGTAATACCAAACTCTTGAATTAATAGAGAAAGACCACTGTTCGATGCCGTTTTACCAAAGTCATTGAGCTCATAAAACGCATCACCCTTTTGTTGCATCAAAGCCCAGTCAAGCGGCTTGTCATCACTGGGTTGCACCAAGCGCTGAAAGCGGGTTAAGTGGTCGAAGTCACCTGTCATCATACCGCTGCCTGTCACCAAGCCAAAGCGCGCTGCATCAGAAATGGTACTAGGAAAAACGCCGGCATCATCCATCGCCTCAGTTGCAGCATCAAGTGCAAACTGGGTAAATGGCATGGTAAAGCGGTGATGCTTCCCTGTACGATGCACGCGGGGGGTATAATTTTTTACTTCTGCAGCAAAATGGACAGGAAAGTTGGAGGCATCAAACTGGGCAATAGAACCCATGCCTGAATTCCCAGCCATAAGGCTTTGCCACGTACTGGCAGCATCAAGCCCAAGTGGCGAGACAATACCAATCCCTGTCACGGCTACGCGACGATTTGTTATTTTACTCATGATTTAACCATCACAATTTCAAGTACACAGACTCGCTTGTCAGAGCGGCTTATTTTTCCTCTAAGAACCAATGTATCCTCTTCGAAAGACTTCACGCTGAGCTTAGCATTGATGATATCCCCCGGGGTTACGAAGTCACTCATTTTGATACGGCGCATTTCTGAAACTTTAAATGCAGGATCATTAGCCAGTACGCTTGAGAGACCCATTAAGTTCTCAAGCAAAATGGTTAAGGGCAATACTGGCTTTTTCGGAAAGTGATCTGCAAAATAAGGCACATCAGCATGAATCGTCTTTTCGGCTTCTATCGATATGCCTGGCTCAAGGGCTTTGATGCTATCAAATTGCACCAAAGACGCAGCAACATGACCTTGTGTAAGCTTAGGGGTGCTGGTTGATGCATCGTCACTGAAAAGCGCATCAAACTGTGACTTCACCACCTCTGTATCAATAAAATCTTGCATAGGCAGCATGGGGCCGAGCGCGCCCATTAATTCGAACACAAGTTCATCACCAACATAGGCTTTGCCATCATAGTGCACCGCAGCGTCATCCAAGCGGTGAATGGTGCTTTCAAGCGAGAGCACTTCCCCCTCATACACAGGCCTATGTACACGTGCGCAATCAGAAATACCTGCAACAGGGCGCATGGTAAAGTCGGTGCTCATCATGACATTCCACGCCGACAACTGCCCCACGGCTTCGCCAACAAGGGCTGGCATAAAGTAACGTCTGTCAGACGCATCACGAAGCATGTAATAATCATCCGCAGTGATATGCTTTATGCCTTTGGTGGTCGTGCCTGGCTGTAAGTCGACAATCCGGTCAACAAACAAAAATTGCATAAAATTAAGCGCCTAGGGGTTCAGCTTCAACCTGGCTAGATTTTGCAGCTACAATCAGCTTACAAAAGGTTTCAACTGTAAACAGCATAGGGATTTCATTGGCCTTCATGTTAGGCGTGAATGCATCAGCAGGCACTTCTGATAAATAAGCCTTGAGGGCGGCCAAGCCTGCTTCAGTGAGCACACCGCCACTTTCGAACTCAGCTTCGGATAAATTACCACGAGCATTTTTTTCAATTTGGCCACGAGGGATCTTAACGCTAAACTCTTTTTCTAACTGAAAAACCAAATCTAAAAAGTCGATGGACTCTGCGCCTAAGTCAGCAATCAGTCTTGCATCCATCGCAACTTCGTCAGACTCAATGACCAATACGTCAGCGATAATGTCACGAACTTTTGGAAATACAGTTTCTACATTCATGGTGATAATCCCAGCCTTAAATTATATTAAATGATTTAAAATGCCAGGATTGTAGCATAAGTTTTAGCCCGTAACAGCATACCCTGCATCCAGAAATACAGTTTGCCCCATAATGAGTCCAGCTTCTGGTAAACAGAGCAAATAAATGCCATCTGCAACATCATCTGGGGTTAATGGCCTGCCTGCAAGTGAGCGAGATTCGTACTCGCCCAAGAGGTGCTCACGATTTGGGAAGTGTTTTAAAGCATCGGTATCGACCACACCTGCAGAAATGGTATTCACACGAATACCATCTTCAGCAAGCTCAATACTCAGCGAGCGTACTAAGGCTTCAAGTGCCGCTTTGGAAGCACCAATAAAAGCATAATTAGGAATCGCGCGCGCAGCGCCCAAGCTTGAAAGTGCAATCACGCTTGAGCCCCTTGGCATCAAAGGTTTTGCCTCAGTTACTAGGTGGTTTAAAGCCAAGGCATTGGTTTCCATGCACCAACGCCAGTGCTTAGTGGACATTTTAAGTGCCGGCTTCAACACACCACTTGCAGCATTACTTACAAGAATATTGATTTGTGAAAAATGCTCTTTGAATACCGCCATCATTGCTTTGACTGAGGCATGATCAGCAACATTTGCCTGCATAGCAACCGCCTTACGGCCCAAAGCTTCAATTTCAGCCACCACTTTTTCGGCTTCATCAGAACTATTAAAATAAACAATGGCGATATCCGCACCATGCTCGGCAAGCTTCAATGCTGTTGCGCGACCAATCCCTCTTGCACCACCTGTGATTAAAGCCACCTGGCCTTTTAGAACTTCTGACATGAGTTTATCTCTATCTATATAAAAAGTGTCTCAAATTACCGCGAATGAGGCCAATATGTCAATCAACGACCTTTACTTAAACGCACATTCTTTGTACTATCTCTCCCGAGTTAGAACAAATCTCTAAGTGATGTTATGAAGCCAACTGGCCTTTTTCATGTGTTACCTATTGCTGGCATGTATATGTGCCGGATGCTTGGTCTGTTTTTGCTGATTCCTGTCTTTACCTTGTATGCCAATAAGCTCACAGGCGCAACACCTGTTCTCATTGGTATTGCGCTGGGTGCTTATGGGCTTTCTCAGGGGGCACTGCAAATCCCCTTTGGGTTGCTTTCTGATAAGTTTGGACGTAAGCCCATGATTTTACTAGGGCTTATCATGCTTGCAACCGGCAGCGTCATCGGCGCTCTATCACATAGTATTTATGGTATGATTGCGGCTCGAGTCTTGCAGGGTATGGGGGCTATCGGTAGTGTGTTGATGGCTTTGGTCAGCGATGTCACGCCTGAGTCTAAGCGCACGCCTGCGATGGCGATGATTGGGGGAAGCATTGGCTTTTCTTTTAATCTTGCATTGATTGTAAGCCCCATTATGACCCACGCTTACGGTCTTTCTGGCCTATTTTGGCTTACCTTTGCGCTTGCACTCCTAGGCATGCTGTTACTGACACAAGTCAAATCTCAAGACTTAACCCGCACACAATATGAGTTAAAATTTAAAGCAGTTTTTTTAAACCGTGCACTCACTGAGCTGAATCTCAGTATCTTTTTCCAGCATGCTATATTTACCGCGACTTTTTTTGCTTTACCGTTTTATGTAAAAGCTGCGGTTGCAACCCCTTGGCACTTTTATCTGCCAACCTTATGCATTGCTTTTCTTATTGCTGTACCGCTTTTGATGATGTTTGAAAAGAAACATAAAACACGTCATTTTTATCTTGCATGCATACTGATGATGGCGCTTGCGCAAATCGTCATGAGCCGACACGAGCCAAGCTTTGCCGTCTTTTGTGGCGTGATGTTTATGTACTTCTTGGCCTTCAATGCACTTGAAGCACTGCTGCCCTCGATGGTATCAAAAACCGCACCAGAGGCACTCAAGGGCACTGCCATGGGCGTGTACTCAAGCAGTCAGTTTTTAGGGATATTCGCAGGTGGGAGTTTGGCAGGCTTGGTGGCAACCCACTTCAGCCTGACCGGTGTATTTGCTATGAATGCCATCTTAGCCACGGTGTGGCTGGGATTGATGGCACCCAAGGTGAAAAGCGCATATTAGAACGGGATGTCGTCGTCTAATGCTTCAAACGACTCCTGCGGTGCCGCTTTGGGTTTTTGCTTAGGTGCGCTCTTCGTCGATGGTGCTGTGTCCATATCAGCAAAATCACCACCTGATACTGTGCCTTTTGCATCTAACATTTGTAATTCAGAAGCGACGATTTCTGTAGTATAGCGTTCAGCACCTTGTTGGTCTTGCCACTTACGTGTTCTTAAGCTGCCCTCGATATAAATTCTTGAGCCTTTCTTCACATACTCACCAGCAATTTCACCCAGACGATTAAAACAAACCACACGATGCCACTCGGTGCGCTCTTGACGCTCACCGGTTTGTTTATCTTTCCAAGATTCATTGGTTGCGATTGATAAGGTAGTTGCAGCATTACCACTTGGCATGTATCTTAAATCAGGATCTGTGCCCACGTGGCCAATTAAAATGACTTTGTTTACGCCTCTTGCCATTAGATGTCTCCGTTATTGCGTCGATTGGAAAGCCAGTATAGCTGAAAACAGTCAATAAACAAATACAAAACCGAGGTCACCCATGACGTTAACCATTGTTCCCCATACTGACTTAAATCACCTTGAAGATACCAATACTTCAAACCTATTAGAGTCAGCTTTGCATCAAAAAGGTATTGTTGGCATTTCAGGTATACCTGGCCTTATAGATGCAGCAGGGCAATATATAGAATCTGCACGCGCTTTTATGGCGCTCAATGAAGCAACCAAATCAAACTATGCCCCCAATCGTGATACGGGTGAAACTTGTGGCTATGAACTTGGCGCTGAGCAATTCAAAGATGCCGATGGCAACTGGCAAACCGATGACAAAAAAGCCTCTTTCTATGCAACCGTGCTCGATGCTACTGAAAATACTTGGCCTAAAGAAGTCGACTTAAAAAGTGCTTACTTAAACCTTGCTGACTTGATGTTTGCTGTGGGTAAAAAACTTATGGACTGCATCGGCTTAAATCAAGCCGTTGGCCTTGAGATGGATAAACTTGAAGGCTGCGGCAGAATGCTGCACTACTTAAAAGAAAGTGATGCCACCAATGCCAACCCAAACTGGTGTGGCGCACATTATGACCATGGCACATTTACAAGCCTACTCCCTGCCTATTACTTTAAAGATGGTGTAGAAGTAGAGGAACCTGAAGAAGCCGGACTTTATATTGTACCGAGTGACGGCCAAGACTTTGAAAAAGTCAGTGTCTCCTCAAAAGATACATTGCTGTTTCAAGTCGGTGAGTTTGCCCAGCTGATATCCAACGACCGCATCAAAGCCACCAAGCATAAAGTATGCAAAGCCAAAGATGGCATCGAGCGCTTTGCTTTTGCCTTGTTCTATGATGCACCTAAATCGCTTACCATCAACTCAAGCTCCACGCTTGCTCACGACGCCCGCTATCAATCTCAAGTACAAGACGGTCATATCTCTTACCTTGGGTGGCATGAAGCATCCCTTGCCAGATACCGCGCTTAAATATCTTCCAATGGCATCTCATAAGGAATAACGCATGACTAAACTGTTCAAGCTTCTCGTACCTGTGCTGAGTCTACTATTGTCACTTCAAGTATTCGCCTACAGTTGCAAAACCAACGCAGATTGTAATGCATGGGAAAGCCAAAGCTGCGCTTGTGGAGTCAGTGCGATATGCCAGGGCGTAACCGCGACATCACAAGGCAATTGCCAGTGCTATGGCGCGCAAGGCTCATGCGCACAAAATACATCAAAAGAAGTCAAGTTTGGCAATGACCATCCTAGGGCAAGGGCTAAAACTCGGCGCCATGGTGCAGCAAGAAGAGGTGCAGTACGTAACAACACTGATGGCCAGGTTGAGTCGATTGAAATCAGTCGCTAGA
>Ga0115012_10000482_pt1 | contig 22545 bp, 21 predicted proteins | sample TroAtlMetagenome_FD_88706 | JGI IMG/M metagenome (GOLD analysis project Ga0115012, IMG submission 88706) | Marine eukaryotic phytoplankton communities from Atlantic Ocean - Tropical Atlantic ANT10 Metagenome | ecosystem: Environmental > Aquatic > Marine > Oceanic | place: Tropical Atlantic...
GGTAAAAAATTAGACATGTAGATGAATGCCCACCTTAAAAAATAGACAGCGGGTTGGGCTGGGTGATTTTTCTGGTGTTAGACGCCAGCAACCCATGCGGCAGAATGGTTGCTCACTTACTCGCCTATTTTTAGCGGGAATTCTTAGCCAACTGTATGAGCTCTATCATTCCCTGAGTACCAAAATGATGGACACCATCAGCCAGTTCGCCGATGAATTTTACATTTACTCCATTGATGAGCTCTTTGCCCGTTTTGATACCACGCTAAATCATGATAGCTGGACAGCATTAGGTCGAGATATTAGACGCACTGTGTGGAAAGAAGTGAGGCTACCTGTGGGCGCTGGGGGCGGAATGACACCGACATTAGCGAAAGCCGCCAGCCATGCTGCAAAACGCTTACCCGGCTATAACGGCGTCGCGGTTATTGATAATGAGCAATCTCGTGTCGATATTTTAGAGCAGATGGATGTCACAGACGTATGGGGGATAGGTAGTCGGCTAGGGAAAAAGCTCGCCGTAATGGGTATTCATAATGCCCATCAGCTATCACAACAATCACCGGCACGTATTAGAAAACAGTTTTCCATTTTAGTTGAAAACACAGTAAGAGAGCTAAACGGGGAGATCAGAATACAGTGGGATGATGTAAGGCCCGATAAGCAGCAAATTTATAGTACGCGCACCTTTGGCTCTCGAGTAACGGACAAAACAGAACTGCACAAAGCATTAGTAGGCCATTGTGAAAGCGCGATGCGAAAGCTCCGTAGACAAAAGAGTTTAACCAAAGCGATCACAGTCTTTGCGTCTAACTCACCACATGATGATACCCCTTTTTACCGCAAATCGGTTTATCACCAGTTTCCGGTCCCCACCATTGACACGCGTGTCGTCACGAACGCATTAAGCGGTATAGTGGATAAAGTGTTTAAGCCAGGCGTGTGCTTTTATCGCTGCGGCGTAGGAATTATAGACATTATACCTGCAGCCAATTATCAAAGTGACCTTTTCAATGAGAGTAAAGATAATCCTAAGCTGATGAATATACTCGACGCCGTCAATGACCGATACGGGAAAAGTACGCTTCAGCTTGCCTCAAAAGGCTCTGACAAAAAGCACGAGATGAAAAGGCAGTTTCTTACCAAACGTGCCACAACAAGATGGAGTGATATTCCTAAAATCAAATGCTAAATTTGCTATCGCAACTCGCAATCAATACGAAACAGGAACATGGCAACTAACAAAAACTCACTAAATAACAGTTAACTCTTTCGTTGAGTAAATCCGGAATTATGTAGCAACCGCACAAAAAACAGCACCGTGCACGTAGAATTCAGCAATATTTTGTTTTGGAAATGCCTTCTATTCCATTATGCTGGGGTAAATTTGGACCCGAAACTAATATAAAAATGGATGTTAAAAATTTAGTAGATCTATTTGCTAGCAATGTTAGCTACTATAAATCTTCACAATACAACGAAGCGCAACTAAGAACAGACTTCCTGGACCCTTTCTTCTCAATGCTGGGTTGGGATATATCAAACTCAGCAGGCTCTCCAACTAACATAAGGGAGGTGCTGGTAGAAGAAGCGTTAAAAACCTCTAAGTCACAGAATACAAAGAAGCCAGATTATACATTTCGACTTTTTTCAGAGCGGAAGTTTTTTGTCGAGGCGAAAAAGCCTTCCGTGGACATTAGCACTGCCCCTGATCCAGCACGACAGGTCAGACGCTATGGATTCACCGCAAAACTCAAGATTTCTGTATTATCAAATTTTGAATACCTGGGTATTTATGACTGCTCTCAGACTGTTTCAACCAGTGACGCCGCTAACCATTCCAGAATTAAACTGTGGCACTACACTGAGTTTGAATCATGCTTTGAAGAAATTAAGTCGTTAATAGGCAAAGAAGCGGTCTACTCTGGCAGTTTTGATGTCGAGTGGAAAGACATTGCTGAGAAGATAGAACGATTTAGTGTTGATAACCTCTTTCTTGAGCAAATAAACAAGTGGCGATTAGAGCTTGCCAAAAACTTCATTAATATCAGACCTGACTTATCAGATTTGCAACTAAATGACTTAACCCAAGCTTACATCAACAGCATCGTTTTTCTGCGCGTATGTGAAGACAGGGATTTAGAGGTTTATGAATCTCTCCTTGAACTTTCAAGTCAGGAAGACTATGCGGCATTTAGAAGGGAACTGGCGCAGGCAGATAAAAAATACAATTCTGGCTTGTTTGATTTGCCACACGCTGAAAACTTCATTTGCGATCAGAATAGTTACCTCTGGCAGATAATCAGAGAGCTATATTATCCACAAAGCACCTATTCATTTTCGGTATTTTCATCTGACATCCTCGGTAATATTTATGAGGTGTTCCTTGGCGAAAAGTTGCAGACAAAAAGTGGTCAAATCTCATTGGTAGCTAAAGATGAGAATATTGATCGCGACGTTGTAACAACACCGACACATATTATTAGAGATATCTTATCGGTATCAGTAGAAGATAGATGCAAAAAACTTACTGCCAATGAAATTCTAAGCCTTAAATTTGCAGATATTGCCTGTGGCTCAGGGGCATTTCTTCTTGAGACTTTTCAGTTATTACAGGACATTCTTGTCGATTACTACGTGAAAGAAAATGAAACGACGAATCTTGTACCAACGTCTTGCAATACGTATAAACTTACTTTTGATGTTAAGAAAAAGCTTCTTACAAATTGCATCTATGGCGTAGATAAGGATTTTAATGCCGTTAACGCCGCCCGGTTCGGGCTATTGCTGAAATTGCTCGAAGGTGAATCAAATCTTTCCATATCTATACCTGCACTGCCTAAGCTCGATGGCAATATCATTTTCGGTAACACATTGATCACCCCTCTAGAGGCCGCAGGCAAGGCCAGTTTTAATGTAAATCCGTATGACTTTGGCAATATCAAGTTCGACGTTATTGTTGGAAATCCTCCTTATCTTTCAACAGAAAACATGAAAGATGTGACTCCAGATGAATATGAGATTTATAAGGAAGTCTATCAGACTGCTTATCGGCAGTTTGATAAGTATTATCTGTTTATCGAGCGCGCTATGCAGTTATTAAATACCGGCGGAGACCTCGGTTACATCGTGCCGTCAAAATTCATGAAGACTGCTTCAGGAAAGGGGCTGAGAGGTTTCATTGCTAATAATCAATACCTGTTGAAGTTAGTTACCTTTGGGGCAAATCAGATTTTTAAGAACAAAACCACTTATACGTGCCTACTGTTTTTGAAAAAGAAAGTTGGCTATTCCATCCTGTACCAGGAAGCAAAAAGTCTTGAAAGTTGGAAGGTTAAAAAAAGGTCAGTTATAGAGCTGTATAATTCCAATTTGATATCGGATTCGATATGGACTCTGGGAAAAAATAACCTTGATATTCTAAACGCTTTGCGTTGTGTCGCAGTTAATCTAAGTACCATCGTTGGCAAAGCGAGCATAGCAAACGGTATTCAAACCAGCGCCAACAAAGTTTACATCCATAAACCTCTACAACAAGACAACGATTTTATGTATTTCGAATACGGTGATCGTGAGTACAAGATTGAGAAAGAGCTTACAAGGCCCTACTTCGAGACTCCAAAAGGTAACAAGGTAGATACTTTGCATTCCTATATAGATGTCGAGCCTAATGCGTTTGTGATTTATCCGTACCGGATAGCCTCTGGCAAAATAGAGTTGATAGCATTAGAGGAAATCGAGGATAGATTTCCATTTTTGTTTAAATTTCTTAATGTGATCAAACCTGTTTTGGCTGACCCCAAAAGAAGTATCAAGCCAACACCTACAAATCCTGACGAATGGCATCGCTATGGAAGAAGCCACGGGCTTTCAGCTTGTGATTCAAAAACGAAAATTGTTGTTGGTGTACTGTCAGCCGGGTATAAATATGCAATAGACAGGAAGCAAACGTTTGTCTCATCAGGCGGTACAGCCGGATACTGTCCTATCAAAATCCCGGAGAGTTGCCCATATTCAGAATATTACATTCAGGCACTACTGAATTCGAAATATTGCGAATGGTACGTAACACAACATGGCGAGATCAACAGAGGGAATTATGTATCCAGGGGAACAAAAATAATTGAACGTTTACCTATCGTTCCAATCAATTTCGAGCAGGGAGCAGAGAAATCTTTGCATGATAAGATAGCAGCCCTTCAAATGTCGATTAATGAAACCTATACGTCTGTTAGGGCTAATGCAGGGGATCAGCGAGCGATAATACCACTTGAACGTTCTTTAGAAATGTTTCAACAGCAAATGAGTGAAGCGCTAAAGGCATTGTTTAGTTTGGGTGAACTTGACGATCTGATCCCTTCGGTTGAAGTCTTGTACGGCGGTGATTAATACTATTCCCGCCGTTGACGCCTGTTTTTGAGCCGTAGCCAGATATTCAGGAGAGATTGGATCTGTTCTCGATTAAATCCTAATGCACCGAATATCAATTCTCCCTGAATCGTCAATATTTCAGCCATGCTATGGGTGCGAACCAGGTTATCAAAATGCTCCAAATCAAACTCAATATTTTCTGCGACAGGAATATAAAGTTTTTCAATTTCAGACGGTACAAGCTCCAGAACACCACCACCGTATGAGCGACCTTCCAGCTCTGCATACAAGGCCGTTAGGGGATTCAGGAAAGAGAAAGATAGCTGCTGCGGTGTAAACTGAGACGCTCTGATACGGTACGCCGTATCCGTTGTGAGAGCTTCCAATTCATTAAATATCAGTCTGGGGGCATCGTGAGCACGTTTTAGCATCCCCAATTGAGTAGCGTAAACCGATGGCACCGTGTACCAGGGCTTTCTTACGCTGCATTTGTATCGGGTATGAAGCTTCTGCTCTTCTCCAAATTCCACGTATTTCTGAACTGATTTAGGCAAATCCTTTTTATCGCCTTTGATATAAACAAAGTTTGTTGGAAGCCCATTTTCAGCGTTTGCATTATGCTGATTTTGATCATACACAACACCCTGACAATGCTGGCTCCTCCCAAACATTGGTTGGACATAATCATGCAACTGGTATTGTTCAACAATTTCATCTGGCACTAAGAAGAAATCATTGGCACCTGTTACGATACCAACATCTACGGTTGCTATATCTGTAAAACGGTGCACATGAGTGTGATTGGTAAATTGCTGCAATAATTGTAGCTCTTCGTGACTCAATAACGCTTTCGTCCATTTCCCAATTACCGTCTGGCCGTTTATTCCTATAGCCTGATCGAACAATGTATTCGGGTCTTCATCAAGAAAATCAGTACCAGCCACGCTAACAATGGCAACACCTTCTGAGTGAACGTCAGCATCAAGCTTTTTTTCAGCAAAAATAATAACAGCACCTTGCAACGTGTCTTCAAACCAGATTTCCTGTGGGTCGATAATCACAATTTTACGACACACTTCTCCCAAATAACTGCGCAGTGATTGGGCGTGCATCACGTGTATTATTTCTGAGGGAATGACCATTCCCAAACGCCCACCCGATTCTAACAATTTGATAGAGGCTAAAATGAAAGGAACCCAGGCATTTGTATGCTTGGTAAATCGCAAATTGAGTTGCCTGAAAACCAACTCAGCTTGTGCCTGGAACTCTGTCTCCAGAAATTGATAGCGAATAAAAGGAGGATTACCGAGCACTCCAGTAAATGTTTCATGCTCATCAGAATTTACGTTGAACCAGGTTAAAAAGTCACCTTCGGTAATCTCGACATTGCTCAATCCAAGAGAGTGGCACCTTTCCCGACTAGCCATTGCTTCTGTATCGAACAGCTCAAACGCACTGACATCTACATCATTGTGAATTCGGTTATTACTCAATGCCTGAAAGAAAACACCGTCACCACAACTTGGCTCCAATACCTTTGTTTGTTCTTTGGATATTACCCAGCTAGTAACAAAATCTGCTAAGTTTTGCGGGGTATAGTACCCCCCTCTAAGCTTTTGTGATGTTTGATCGGCCTTAAATTTCATGCTTATGCTTTTTTGTTTCCACCAAAATAACCGTCTTTGGCTGCACCTCTGACTTTATTTGGTTCAAATTCAATTCTCTCAATGACTGAACGATAGTCCAGACCTTGCTCTGCCATCTCCCCGATGAGCGCGGCTATGATAGCCCAGTGCGCAGGGATCTTTCCTGTTTTTGCGTAGTTGGTTAGCGAGTTTGGATTCAATTTAACCAATCTGGAAAATTCTCTACCGGAAATTCCTGCCTTACCCAACTGGCGTTTAAATTCATCATATACCATACTATATATATATCCAGTATATCACATTGCATCTGCTAAACATAAATATATTCCGTTTATACATAAATCAATTATTTGTGTACATAAATATATTTTCTTTTTCGCTTGATGCACATAAATTAATGTCTTATTATGGGTGCACATATTTTAATGTGTATTCAGGTCCGGCGATTGGGAGGTTACATGGCAAATAAAAAACAACACTTTCTGTTGTCTGCATCTGCACGTACCCTCAGTCTGAGAATGATATTCCAGTTAACACCGGATGAATCCTTTGAGTTATTCAAACAGGCTCGCTGGACGCAAGGTAAGCCTGTCTGCCCTCATTGTGGCGGTGAACATCACTACTACTTGAAAACCCGCAAACAGTGGCGCTGTAAGGATAAGGATTGCGGTCACACTTTCTCAGTCCAACCAGCGGAACGATATTCTCTTCTCACAATTTACCGTTATCGGTTTACTTGGCAGCAATTGCTATCTATACCAATGCAGTAAAGGGTATTAGTGCATTGCAGCTATCAAGCGATCTGGATTTCCAGTACAAAACCGCTTTTGTGCTTGCACACAAGATCAGGGAATCATTGCTGAATAATCGTGATGAATCTGCACTATCCGGTGAAATAGAAATGGATGGAGCCTATGTTAACGGCCATGTTCGTCCTGAGAACAAGAAAGAGGAAAGAGTAGATCGCCGACTGGCTGAGAATCAACGCCCTGACAAGCGCTGCGTCCTGGTGTTTCGCCAAAGACAATCAGATGACAATACAGGTCGCACTTTGCCGTTTATCATTAACAAAGAGAACCAGGCTGATGTAGTCAACTTAGCGGGTCGTTTTATAGATAAGCAAAGCACCATCTTTGCTGATGAAAACAGCGCCTATGATCCGCTACACGGTAAATTCGACACTAAGCGTATAAACCACCAGAAAGCCTACTCCTACGAAGATGGCACCACCACTAACTATGCTGAAAGCTATTTCTCCCGCTTTCGCAGAATGCAGTACGGACAGGTTCACAAATTCGAGAATCTGTATCTGTTAAACTACGCCAATGAAGCGGCCTACCGGGAAGATAACCGCCGAATGAACAATGGTGATATGTTTGACGATATTCTCAAGAAATGCACCAAAACCCGTACTTCACGAGATTTTGGTGGCTACTGGCAGGGTAACAGGAAACTGGCTGAGCGGCTGGCTGGCTAAGGCGCAATCTCCCACAATGCCGCCAGTCCCTCTTTGCCACACTGATTAACCTGGTTAGCCTTCAACGCCTGCCTTAATGTTGTTGCAACGGTATTTTTTAATTGCTTTCGATGTGCTTCCGGAACCTGCTTTGATTCCTGTACCATTTCGGCAATAGCCGTTGTCGTTAACGGCTCAGATGCCACTCTGAGTATATCCAACACCATTATCTGGCATTCCCTTGGCTTAAATAACCTCGCGTTGCCTGTCGTGCGCTTAGGTGTGACGGTTCTGAGGTCGTATTCAGGCTCAAATACCTTGATAGTTGCCTCAACATGGCTCAGGTCTTTACTAAGTCGTGCAATTTCCAGTTGATAATGTTTAATTTGTCCTGCAAGCTCACTGTGTTTACTTACAAGAGCAGAGGTTACGTGGGATTCAGCCATGTTAACGCCTTTCAATTAGAAGAGAATATGACTGTATTTTATTCAGTTCAAGGGTGGGATTCTTGTGCGGTTGCTACATAATTCCGAGTAAATCAAAAAAGATCATGAATTGGAGAGAGCGATAGAACGAACATAATGACGAATATCGGAGAGGATATGGACAATTGTTCCCAACGTTAGAAATATAACTGCGTTTATCACACCAGCTATTGTCCAAGCGAGTCTAAAAGGGTCGCTTGTAACAAAAAAGAAGGTGAGCAACCCCAGAGAAAGCGATATCAAAGCAAGACCAAATAATATCCAACTCACTACTGGAATTAACGATTGACTTGCTTTATCGGACTGATGAGAGGGTGAATTGGCTGTAGTACAATCGTTAACCCTCGGAGAAGAGCTTGAATTTGATGGCGTTGTGGCTAATTTTGAAGCAATGGAGCAGGGCTGTAATTCTATTCCCAAAGGCTCATTTAAACGTGCTGACGCTTCGAAGGTCGCTCCTTTTCGTAGATACTTATAGGTACCAATTATATTCCCTTCGGATAAAGATGTATCGATGCTATCTTTCAATGAATTCTTCGATACAAGGTCATTACCGTCCAAGGAAACTAAAACATCACCTAATTGAAAACCAATTAAAACAGCTTGGGTATTTTCATTTATTCCTACTATTTTTAATCCTTTCAAGAATCTTTCCTTTGGGTTGTATTGTAGTGAGTAGCCTTTACATTTTTGCGGACCATAATATGTGTTGTCAGAGAGGGTTTCCCATAGGCTATGAGTCAATTAGCTTGGCTCAAGTGTCGGATACAAAATTTATCAAGGCTATCACGATGAAAACTCCAACTAACAGTGAACCGTAGAGGAGGTTGTCTTTTTTTTGAGATTCATCTTGACCAATACTTTCTGGCCTCTCATAAGCTTTCGGTGCGTCAACAGGATCACCCGAAAACGCCTTATAGTTCTTGAGTAAGGCTTTTGAAAGGTATCGGTTTCCCATCTTAGAAATGTTGAATGGTAAGATCACCTGGTGGAAATTATCGTTGTGATGGTAAATTACTGAAATAACGCTATCGAACTTCATGGCTTTTTTGCCTTGGCCTGATAGACCGCCAACAATAGCACCAACACCCCCTAAGAGTAATCCACCAACTGCAGCCCTTCCTATTACAGATTTATCCTTCTGGGTATAAGTGTTTACTTCTTCGACTCTTAAATCAACTATCTGTGAGTAATGGATATAGCGCTGATCAAATATTGATTTCCAAAAACTGAATCCGTTTTCATAAACCTCTAAGACTACTTCCCCCTCATCAAAGAAAAGATCTTTGTTCAACTCATGAGGATAATAACAGATCATATTTCCACCGTAGACTAACCCACTTGAAATCTTACCAGTCAATGAAAATTTGTTGGGGTACTCGGGTATACAGAAGTAGTTGGCAGGATCATTTTTCATCTCAAAGATTGGGTAACCACAGTGAATGCATTCTTTTGCTTTGTCACTTACGCGCTCTTGGCAATCGGGACATGTAATTAACGCCATCTAAAACTCCATTTAATAATTTCCTTTGAAGAAAGTTAACACGAATTCATTACAACTAGTATCCTTACAAACACTTGCTTAACCTATAGTTGCGTCAATCATAGAACGCTAATGTGAATTAAAAACATCTGAATTTAGTGATAGACGGACATACTTATCGTTTCCCACCACCGAGAGTCGGCATAAAAACTTATTCCTGAGTTTGGGAAGTACTCAAAAACTCTCTATAGAGTTTTATTTGGTATGCAGAGCTAATTAGTAAAATAATAAAAACCTTCATCGATTCCTCACGTAAAAAAGCGCCCAACTCAAAATAAAAACTAGCAAGCGCCCCTGATATCATTTCTGAAGCAATACTGCATTCGAGCACACTAAATTTTTCACCGCACTCATACCCTTTAATTGCCATTATAATAAGGGAAGGAGGTTCTAACCCTATAGTGACTAAAATATCTTGGGCTAGGCCGACTATAACTAATCCCCCCAAGGCAAAAGCGAGCAACTTTGAGGTTTTACTAAACGCTCTGAAGTATAAGCCTTTAAGCCATATTATTCTTTCATGTGAAATTAGTTCGGGTAAATCCAATTTATTTTTACTACTCATAAAATCCTTCTACTTGTGTTGGTCAATAGTAATGTATTTATCTAAACAAACAGACTTAGACAACAAAAATAGCAGCAGATACTTACCAACCGCGCCAAAACTCGATGGAGCGATGTGCCACAGATCAAATACTGATGACGATAAAATTTAAGAAAAAGATATTCCTCTTAGTTGGAGTGTTTGTGAATATACTGCAGTAGGCGATTGGCGCCACCTTGGGTGTTTACCGTCTCTTCTTTCCTTAATAGCTCTATTGGCATGATAGTAGTTATGGATGAATGCAGCTCTCTGAGGCTATAGTAGAGTTGGTTATTGGTTACTGTTGACTCACAGTAAGCGTTAAGTGTGGCCTTATATTTGTCCTTGACTGGGAGCCACTCGTCACTCTCACCAATTTCAAATAAGACTTCGCTTTTGTTAGGCCCATATAGTCGTGTGTATAAACTTTTGTCGGTTTTGTTCTTGCAATCAAAAAACGACTCAAATTCAAATTCTGCAAACCTGCTGACCTCTTCGTTTTCATAGCTAATTACCCTAGTGCCCCCCTTGTACCTGAGATAACTCCCTTCTTTTACCATCGAAGCAGCATCAAACAAATCAATTCGCACCGTTGAGCCATCATCTGCATGCGACATTCCTATTATTGCTTTGCCACGCAACAAGGGGGCCTCTTCGAATAAGCTGAAAAAATTACTACTTTCAGTGTTCAGCTCATGGGAGATAGTTTCTATAGAAAGACCAAACCCCATGCTAGTTTCATCCCTATGCCTGGATGTTATAATTCCAATTAGCTCTCCACTTTTAGAGAATAAGGCCCCGCCACTAGAGCCCGGAGAAACAGCTGCCGTGTGCTGTATTATATCTCCGCGAATAGAAGATATAATCCCATCAGTTATCGACTGGTTGAACCCAACAGGATTGCTTATTACGTAAACATCCTGACCTACATCAATATCAAAAGAAAATTTGAATGGTTTTAATGGGAGGTCTTTACCGTTAGTGTCAATAATAACTAAGGCAAGATCTTGATTTCTGCTCAGCTCAGCAGATACGACATTGTATTTTTCATCTCCAACAAGGATGACTGCCTGACTCCCTCCTTTGATTACGTGCGCGTTAGTCATAAACATATTGTTAATTGCATATATTGCTGTACCTCTCACCACTTCAACATCCATGTCGTTTTTAACCACTATCTCAGCAATATTACTTTTGTATTCTTTGTAAATGGTCTTTGCATCTTGTGCACTGACTGAATTAATAAAGAACAGCAGAAAGAAAAAAAGCATTCCAAGCAATGAGGTTTGTTGTGTACGCATGTAATCATTAACTCCGTTTGTATCCATGTCCATTTGAACTAAAGTGAAGGGGTTATACTAGGGCAATGTATTTACTTTCTCAAAGTTTGTATTCAAATCAGTGAGAAGCGTTTTTCGCCAGCTAATATTAATTAAGTTGCTAAATATTCAGATACAGTTCCGCCATTCCATCTAACTGACTTTTAACCTGTTTCCAGTTAGGCATAACCTGTGTAAGTAGACGCCAAAATCTCTCACTGTGATTGTGTTCAGCGATATGACACAGCACATGTAAAACAACATAATCGATGCACTCTTTAGGCGCTTTGATAAGGTGCGGGTTAAACAACAAACTGCCGTTTGCCGAGCAGCTGCCCCACTGCTTTTTCATCTCCATAGTTCGAGATGTCGGCGTACCAGCGTTTAAGTAAACTCTTTACCTTAGCTTGTCTTGACATCTCTGCGTCATACAACGCAGCGCTAACCGTTACCTGAAGCTTTCCTCGATAGAGTTTAATGTCCGAACGCTGCGTTTCACTGAGGCTAACTTTCAACACATATCGACGACCAAGGTAAAACTGAGTTTCACCACTGACATATTGTCTTGGCAACACCATGGACTGTTGTTCTTCAAACTGCTGTAGATTATCCCAAATCCACCGCGCACGTTTTGTCACAACCTGATGAATATCATCATTCGACGCATCATGGGGTGCGGTCATGAAGCTTCGCAAGGCTGCGGTAAAGCTCGCATAGTCAGCAGAGGTAGCGAGATGCTGAACCTCATCTAGTAATAACAGAACTGGCGTATCATGGGCATTAAGCGCGACGAAGACCGGGTGTAGGGTAGGCCGCTGCGCATTCAGGTTATCGGGTTCAGCCTTAACGTTAACACCAGAGGATGAAAGTGTAGGCGTGAACTTAAGCTTTGTGAGTAGTTTTGAAAAGATATTACGTCGTGATTCAAGCGTGGTTGTGACAGCATCAATAAAGGCATTCTGGGGCGAGTACTTGTTTGACCAGAAATCGATATATATCGGAAGCACATCAATTTTTTCACAGGCTGGGATAACATCACGCGTAATAAATTGGGTTTTACAGTGTGCGAGGAACAAAAAAGGTAACTCGCTCCAGAATCTCTTATTGCATGCCATTTAAAATAAAGTCGCACATCTTGTGGACAAGGTAGTGCTACTTGTCCATTGCTTTGTAAGCCTCTATACCTTAATTTCATAATTATATATTATGAATATAAAACTATATAAAGCGAGATATTTAGATACATTTATATCACTAAGTTTCGAGCTAACACTTAGGTTAAGTTCCAAACATAATAAGTCAGCTCTCGTCTTGCAATTCAACTGTCGTAGAGACCTGACAATAGCGTTAATGGCCTTAAATTCTTATAACTTCTCTTCCTCTGTAATTTTTGCGCTTTTCGAACCATCATCATGTTTATAAACTTCAATAGTAAGATGGATAAACTTATATACTCCGACGTCTAAATGTCCACACAATTGGGTAAAATTATTTTTAATCCTACTGTGGTCAACATTATCACTATACATATAATGAAGCGTATCTACCAAGGCCATTTTTAATAGCAGATTGTTAGTTTGTTCTCGGGTTTCTTTTTTTATAGCATTTATTTCATTTTCAGCTTGGATCTTTTTGATTAGTTTGAAAAGCATTATAATATCCTCCTAAGTCTTTTCTAAATTTAGCGATAGTATAAAAATCTCGAGTTAGTCGCTCAAGCAACTAAATCAACCGCTACACGGCAGTAGGGCTCCGATAAATAGGCGAGCAGTCGGATTATTATGGTCATAACGTAAACCAACAGGTAACGTTATACCAGATTCTTTCACTGCTTTTACGAAACGAAAGATAGTATAGTCGTCACCTAATTCTATTTTTTTCAAAACAGCATCGTATTGATTATCAAAACGCAATTGCAGTGTTGGCTTACCAGACCTGCGGTGAAAACAACGCCACCTGTCCCTCGGCTCTTCATAGCTTACGCAGCGAATAGTTGATTCAACTTGGACATTCATATTCACATCCCTTTGGTTGATAACTTCTTCTCAAGACGAATATTTTCTCGTTGAAGCTCCGTGTTAGCCGATTCCAAGCTATCCACTTTTCTTGATAGAGCCGCTATTTCTTCGTCCTTATTCACTTCAATATCTATTCCCAACAACTCACTCATAGGGTCCGGGATAGTTTGGAACTGCAGCGCCTTTTCTCGCGTTTTCTTTAGCTCTTTATTCAAAGACATGATTTGAGATTTTTTCGCTGCTTTTAGTTCAACAAGCTCTTCATTGAGTGACGTGACTTTGTCCCACGCCGCAACCACACTTTTTTTAAAGCGCTTGATATACCCCTCTCGCGTTTCCTTAGCCATTTTGAAGTAACGTTGTCTGTCTTTCGTTTGGGATTGCCGGGTGACGCCTGAAACGGATGTCAGAAATGCATAGTCATTAATAAGAAGTTGGATAATGCTGTTAACTGGACTAATAACTTTTTTTACTTCCTTATCGACTTCCTGTTGAATGTGGTTCTCTAAAGCGGTTATTGGGTTGGCTATGTCAGTAGACGGCGCTTTTTTATTATCGTAACGCTCTATTTCACGCTCTACGAGGTCAAAGAACTTCAAAAACATAGCGCGATACCCAAGCTCTGAAACCTTTTTCCCGAGCAACCGTGGGCATATCGACGTGAATTTTCGATACTCTAATTTGATATCAAGCATAAGCATGGCTATGACCACCGATTTCACATCGGGCGTGATGACATAACTCTCTAAATGCTTAGACGCCAACTCAACACAATCAACCGCTTTTTGCAATGACAATGCATCTAGTGTCTTAAGTTGACCTTCGATAGCCAGCTGCTCGTAAAGATCCGCTTCAATATCGGCGAACTCAGTCTTCAGAGAATCTATTTGTGTAAGTACATACTCAAAGGAGGGTTCCACCTGCATAGCATCATTCTCATCGCATAATCTAAGATTAGGTTTGGCGTTCATATTAAGGCTCACTGTGTTATGTACTGACCATTGTATTAAAGACATTCAATGGATAGTGAACAACGGCTTATATCACTAATAAAAATAGGTTTTTTCAGCAGCAAGCAGATATTTAACAATTTATACTTAAATCTTCATTTTTCTCATGCTGTCAGTTACTTACGATATAATTATTCATTAGAAGAATCTGACTTCTACGGGCGAAATTTACCTAAATAATAGTAATTCACCTGAAAAGCACTTAAGCGTTTGATGACACTGATTTATTTAAGACTTAAGCATACGTTTTGTAGATTTCTGCTTAAACAATAAAATACACAATGCAATCAGCGTCTAATACCTTAAATTAGGAACAAATATAATTAGCGCTATCAATGCTATTCACCCATGAATAAGGGTAATGATGAGGGTATTTAATGAATTAGAAACCGATATTACGTGTGGCTTTACAATACCGTATTCGCCATTTGCATGTATAATTTTAAGACAGTGCCGTTTGAAGGCTATGTGAATTTTTCCTTTTTAGGTGATGCCTTCAAAAATTAGGGCTAGTGGCATTGGTAATTCAAAATGCGCTTGCCTCGACAACTGCCATAATAAAACTGCTGGTTGATTGACTCGCGATACATATTTACCGATTAAATTTGAACTGCTATCTAACGTATTCTGTCAAGCCTATCTGACAAAGCGAATTTCTGTCTTACTTAGCCTATTTAGTAGTTCCTAGAAACGTACCAGTACTAAGCAAAATGTGTAATATTTAGAAAATCGCTTATATATTTTTTTCTAAATACTCTTTTATCAATAAGGTAAACTCGTGGCTCGCTTCGACCGAAGGTACATGCCCCGTTTGTTTCAACTCGATCACTGGTGCACCCAACGCTTTACCCAGTGCTCTTAAGGATGAGGTTGGGGTAGCAACATCATCTTCACCTGCAATAAGTAAAGTGGGTACATTATTAGGCTTTAACTGAGTATGTGTGTCTCTCTCACCTAACCATGCACATAAGAGCTCATAAGAGTGGTCGTCAACGTCTGCCAGCAACTCTATCCATCTTGACAGTAACTTAGGGTAGCGCTCTTGGCTCATAGGGCTGAACCACCTTGGAACTAAGTTGACAGCCATAGCCTCAAGCCCTAACTGGCTTACACTTTTTATTCGTTCCTGCCATGCTTCGGTTGTACCTATTTTCATACCAGTATTGGTCAGCACAGTACTTAATAATCGCTTCGGGTGAGATATCAATAGTTGTTGACCCAACATGCCGCCAATTGACGTGCCCACAAAATGAAATTTATCGATACCAAGTGAGTCGCATAGGGTTAATAATACGTTAACCAACTGTGATTTACCAAGGCGTTTTGATGTTGCGGGAAACGCTACACTGTCACCATGTCCTGGAAGGTCGTAACGCAAAATGCTGAAGTTCACCATTAAATCTGGCACTAAGTAGTCCCATACTCGCATATTCATACCCAATGGGTGAGCTAGCACCACAACAGGTTTGTGCTTTGTTTCAATGAACTGGTAGTGAATACCTTGCTCTGATATTGTCGCCACAGAAAGCTCCTAAACTCGTTTTAGCAGTGTCGCTATACCTTGACCAACACCAATACACATACTGCAAAGTGCATAATCGGCCGAGGTTTGTTCAAATTGAATGGCAGCAGTATGCAGTAGTCGTGCCCCTGACATACCTAAAGGATGACCAAGCGCGATAGCGCCTCCATTGGGGTTTACTCTTGGATCATCTGCACTGATCCCAAGTTCCTGCATACAGGCCAAAGCTTGTGCAGCAAAAGCCTCATTTAGTTCAATCGCGCCAATATCGTCTAGGCTCAACTTTTGTTTGGCTAGTAATTTAGTGATTGCAGGTACTGGGCCTATGCCCATGATAGCTGGTTCAACACCTGCGGTTGCCATACCTTTAATTTGAGCCACGGGCATTAGGTCATAGCGGTTAACGGCCGCCTCACTCGCCACAAGCATAGCAGACGCTCCATCGTTAATACCCGAAGCATTGCCAGCTGTAACAGAGCCATTCTCGCGAAACGGAGTCTTTAGCTTTGATAATGCCTCTAATGTTGTTTGAGGGCGTATGTGCTCATCTTTATCGATGATGATGGATTCGCCTTTTCTAGGCTGAAATGTTACAGGTGTGATTTCTTTATCAAAGCGACCAGATTTTTGAGCAGCAGCTGCTTTTTGCTGAGACTGATAAGCAAAATTGTCTTGTGCTTCTCGACTTATCGAAAATTTCTTTGCAACGTTTTCCGCCGTCTCAGGCATCGTTTCAGTGCCATACTGCTGCTTTAACGCAGGGTTAATGAAGCGCCATCCCATAGTAGTATCTTCAAGTAACTGTGAGCGGTCGAAACTGTTTTGCGCTTTGCCCATAACAAATGGAGCTCGCGACATGGACTCAACGCCACCAGCAAGAATAAGATCGGCTTCACCTGAAGCAATAGAGCGGTAAGCAAGTCCAATAGCATCCATCCCAGAGCCACACAAACGATTAATCGTAGTGGCAGGTACCGAAAACGGAACGCCTGCAAGCAAGGTAGCCATTCTGGCGACGTTTCGATTGTCCTCACCGGCTTGGTTAGCACAACCGAAAAACGCATCATCAATGTTTTCTGCAGGTAGCTGTGGACAATGTACGAGCACTGACCTGATAACTTGCGCGAGCAAGTCATCAGGTCTGATATTGGCTAGCCCACCCGCATATCGTCCTATTGCGGAACGGCTGGGGTTACATAAATAAACGTTCATTACACATTCTCCGTCTGGTTATGTGCTGCTTCAGTAACACGTTTTAATTCTCTTAACACGCTGATCTCGCTGGTGGTAGGTTCATTAGTAGTTTGAAGGGTCTCGGCAAAGCGGATGTCCCATCCAGTGGCTTCAATTACCTGTTGCTGAGAAACACCTGGGTGTAAACTCACTACAATGAGTTCGTTGGTTTCAGCCTCCGGCTTTAATATGCAAAGGTCAGATATCACTAATGTTGGACCTTTACCCAGCGTCGACTTCCCTTTTCGACCATTTCCGTCCCTACCAAAACCTAAAGTTGTTATGAAATCAACATCTTTAACAAATGTTCGCTTCGAATGTCTTACAGTGATGATCACTTCTTTTGCATTAGTTGATATTTCAGGTGCACCGCCGCCACCAGGAAGACGTACTTTAGGGTGAGCATAACTGTGAGTTCCGTCAGAGCCGCTTTCTTTATGTGATGCAGCGATAACGGTGGTGTTAATGTTGCCATAACGGTCTACCTGTGCAGTACCGAGGAAGCCCACATCAATATGTCCACCTTGTAACCAATAACGAAACATTTCAGGGACCGAAACAGTGGTGAGTGCTGACTCACAGAGTTCCCCATCACCGATAGATAAAGGCAAAACTTGCGGCTTAGTTTCTATGGTGCCTGACTCGTATATAAGCGTGATGTCAGGAGCATGTGTAAGGCGAGCTAAGTTCGCTGCAGCGCTAGGCAAACCAATGCCCACAAAGCAGGTGGAATTGTTATTCAAAGCACGAGCCGCAGTGATTGTCATCATTTCGTCTGAAGTATATTGTTCGGTCATGATTATTCTCCTCCTTGAAATATTTCTTTATCTAGCCACTTTAAAAATGGCTTTCGCTCTCGGCTTATGCTGTCCCACTTCTTGTAATAACTGTTGTCGCGCGGATAGTATCCGTGTGTGTAGGACGGTTTAGCACCAAATGGTACTGTCGCAATAGCATTAATTGTCCATGCAGGGAGAACGCAACTATTTGGGCCAGCTTCTAAGTCATCCACAATTTCTTCAACGGTAACGATACTATGGCGTGAGGAGAGCACGACTTCTTTTTGTACGCCTAAAATGCCCTCAATAAGAACGTTTCCTGCACGGTCTGCTTTCTGCGCATGAATAATACCGACATCGGGTTTGATGGCTGGTACTGCTGCAAGCTCTTCGCCAGTAAATGGGCACGCAACCGTTTTGATATTAGGATTAACGTGCTGTAGGTCGCTGCCTACATAGCCCCTGAAGACAGCCATGGGCAGACCCGCCGCTCCAGCTTCGTAGGCATTCGCCATTGCTGCATGGCTGTGCTCTTCAATTTGAAGAGGAGCTGGGTAGCCGTTTTCAATGGCGTCACGAACTCGGTGTAACGAGCCCACACCTGGATTTCCCCCCCAAGAGAATACAAGTTTGGAAACACAACCTGCCCCAACGAGTTGATCATAAATAAGGTCAGGAGTCATTCTTACTAGCGTAAGTTTACGTCGCCCTTGGCGGATAATTTCATGGCCAGCTGCAAAAGGAATAAGGTGAGTAAACCCCTCCAAAGCAACTATGTCGCCGTCCTTAACGCCATTTTCAATAGCTTTTGATAGTGTTGTAAATAGTGTCATAATTTGTTCGCATTACGAATTTAGATTCATAGTGCGAACAAATAAATCATTTTCTATTGTTTAGGTCAAGTAATAAATGTTAAAAAATTGGTAGAGAAAAATGAAAAAGTAATTCTTTCCAACAGAATTTATGAGATGACTGGCACTTCGATTAACAATAAGAAATAATCCATATGAGATAACAAGAGAAGCAGTGCATGAGCGAAGAAAAAATACCTTCAACCCATCGTGATTACATAAGCGCCCTGGAAACTGGCCTAGAAGTATTAGGAGCATTTGATGGTCAGCATAACGAGATGACTTTGTCACAAGTAGCTGAAAAAATGGGAATTGATAGAGCCAAAGCACGTCGTTTTTTACTCACACTCCATTCGCTGGGGTACATTCGCCGCGATGGCCGTATTTTCGCACTTACTCCTAAAGTTTTATCGCTAGGCCAAGCTTATACAAGCAGTAATGGTTATATAGCAGTGATTGAGCATTACCTTAAATCCATAACCGCTGAATTAGGGGAGTCGGCATCTTTAGGCAAGTTAGAGGGACACTCTGTAGTGTACGTGGCACGCTCATCGGCATCGTATCGCCTTATGTCAATAAATATAACTATTGGTACGCGATTGCCTGCACAATATACCTCATTAGGAAGGGTACTTGCCGCGCAGTTCGAGTCATCAAAACTAAATGAGTGGGTCGATGCAGCAGACTTGCATCCGCATACTGATGTAAGCATTACGTCTGCAGAAGCATTAAAAAGTGAACTGACTAAAGTGAAACAACAAGGCTTTAGCATTGTCGATCAAGAGCTCGAAGCCGGATTACGTTCGATTGCCGTTCCTGTTTTTACCGGGAGTGGTGAATTGCTTGGAGCAATGAATCTGAGTACCAATGCATTAAGGATCAGCTTAGACGACATTTATCAACTGTTTATTCCAGTTTTGAGACGTACTGCTGAGCAGATAAAAAAAGATTTGCGTTAACACCTATTTTACGGGTAACGGCCCTCTATCCGATTTTGAACTAACTCATCTAATATGACCATGGCCGATGCCATGATGTCATCATCGGACTCCTCTCGTTTGCTGAGAAAAACCGGGCTATTTATACTGTTATCTCTGAGTCGAACAAATGCTACACCATCTCTATTCATGCGCATCACTTGCTCGGGTACGAGCGTAAACCCCATATCTGATGCCACAAGCCCCAATGCCGTTCCTATATCGTTCACTTGTTGTGCAACTCTTACTCTGAGCCCTCGACTCGCAAACAGGTCTAAACAAATGTTTGCAAAGGTCGGGGGGCTGCCACCTGGATAGGTGATCAAGGGAAGTGCCGCCAGTTCTGCCATTTCAATTTTATTATTTGCAAGAGGGTGCTGAACAGGGAGTGCAGCAAGAATAGGCTCACTAAAGAGAAGTTTCTGTGTGATATCTGCGTCCAGAGAAGGCATGACAACACGCCCAAACCCCAAGTCTATTTTACTCGCTTTAAGGGCTTCAATTTGCTCACCGGTTTTCATTTCATGTAATTCAACATCAACTTTGTGCTGCTGCCTTAAGCGCCTAACAAGCTGAGGAAGTTGCCCGTAAAAAATAGAGGGCACAAAGCCAATTTTGAAAATACGCTTTTTTCCTGCATCTATTCGACGGCTCTCCTCAACACATGAATCTAACTTTTTAAGTATGGTTTGAGCTTGTTTCCAAAAATATTCTCCTGCGGGGGTAAGTGAAATTCCACGGGCTTGTCGTTGGATGAGTTGCACACCTACTTCTGCTTCGAGTTGCTTGATTTGCCGAGTTAAAGGGGGTTGAGCCATGAATATCTTTTCGGCAGCTCTCGTCATATTTTTTTCTTCTGCCACTGCACAGAAGTAACGCAAATGTCTCAGCTCCACCATACCTCCTAGGTATCGATACCAACTAAATCAATATTGGTTGTTAATAAAAAACGATTGTAGTTTACACATAGACATTTAATCGCAACACAAAGTTTACATATAAATGATATCACAAGTTCAAACTTACATTGTAGATATACCAACAATAAGACCGCACAAATTGTCAATGACATCTATGGCAGTGCAATCGATGGTGATCGTAAGAATTACTGATGACAATGGCGTTGAAGGAATCGGTGAAGGTACAACAATAGGCGGTCTTGCGTACGGCCCCGAGAGCCCTGAAAGTATCAAGACCAATATTGATACCTACCTAGCACCTTATTTGATTGGAGAGTCAGTTTCTAGCCCTAAAGCAATAATTAGCAAGTTAAGCCTCGCATTTAAGGGCAACCCTATTGCGAAATCTGCAGTACAGACAGCCTTGCTAGATTTACTTGGTAAACAGCTTGGTGTGCCCGTTTCAACTCTACTTGGTGGTGCTTGTAATAATCATTTGTCGTGCCTTTGGGTACTTGCGTCAGGCAATACTGAACAGGACATTGAAGAAGCGAAGGGCTTAATAGCAGAAAAGCGCCATAACATCTTTAAACTCAAAATTGGCTCTCGCTCAGTTCGTGACGACGTAGCCCATGTGGGCAAGATTAAAGCGGAGTTAGGCGATAGCGTGAGTATACGCGTTGACGTAAATCAAGCATGGAGCGAGTCACAAGCCACGTATGGCATGGCTGCATTACAGGACGCGGGGATTGATTTGGTTGAGCAACCAACTTCTGCGAAAGATTTTGCGAGCCTAGTGCGACTGTCAAACAAATTTAACATTGGTATTTTGGCTGATGAATCTATTGCTGATAGCACAGACAGCCTTTTGCTAGCTCAACAAGGCTTCACTGGCTCAGTGGCCCTCAAGATAGGTAAAGCAGGTGGGTTGTTTGGTGCACTTGATGTAGCTGCTGTATGCCGCGCTGCGGGGATTGGGCTTTACGGCGGTACACTACTTGAGGGCAGTGTAGGAACGGCTGCCGCATTACACGCGTGGTCCACCTTACCCGCTATTGAATGTGGCACGGAAATGTTTGGCCCCCTGCTGCAACGCGATGACATCGTTAAATCCCCTCTAAATTATCACGACTTTGGTGTTGAAGTCCCTACGACAGCAGGGCTTGGACTCGAAATCAATGAGGACAAATTACGTCAATACACTCGTAAGGCGAAGTAAGGAGCAAATATGTTATTCAAAGTTGAAATGACTGTGATACCGCCAGTTCATCTGAGCGAAGAAGAATTTAATGAAATTAAGTTGAAAGAGAAAAACTATGCAGAAGGACTTCAGGAAGCTGGCATTTGGATTCACCTATGGCGAGTGGCTGGTCAATACGCCAATGTCAGCATATTTGACGTAAATGACAACCAGCATTTACACGACGTATTAATGGGCTTACCGCTGTACCCTTTCATGAAGATGAGTGTGACACCTTTATGTCAGCACCCTTCTTCAATCAAATAAAAAACAAACAGGCAACCACTCGCTGCATCGCAGCGCGGAGACTAAGACTATGACTACTATCAATACTTTACAAACTGAACATGTTCAAACGTTACTTAAGCGTGCCGCTGGTCTAGACAACGACAAAGGCAACCCTCGCACTAAAGAAATTATGCACCGCTTGCTAACTGACGTGTTCAAGATGATTGAAGACCTCGACATTACGCAAGAAGAATTTTGGCAAGGCGTTAACTACCTGAATGAATTAGGTGCTAATGGCGAAGCCGTGCTGCTTGCTCCAGGTTTAGGTTTTGATCATTTTCTTGATGTTCGTGAAGACGCTAAAGACGCTGCCATTGGTGAGCTA
>Ga0115012_10000483_pt1 | contig 22538 bp, 14 predicted proteins | sample TroAtlMetagenome_FD_88706 | JGI IMG/M metagenome (GOLD analysis project Ga0115012, IMG submission 88706) | Marine eukaryotic phytoplankton communities from Atlantic Ocean - Tropical Atlantic ANT10 Metagenome | ecosystem: Environmental > Aquatic > Marine > Oceanic | place: Tropical Atlantic...
CGAGTGCGCCAGGGTCGACATCGACAAGCTGTCTCACCTGCACACGGTAGTCGACCACTGCCGACGCCCGACGCGAGAGCCTCATCTTCAGGCCGACTGACCCGCCAGAACGCGACATCCGCCAGGTCGGCTCCTGGATCGCTTCATGGATAAGGCCTTCAAGAATCAGCCGGCCACCTCGCCCAGGCACATAGGGCATTTCGTATCGCATGGCTGCTCGCCAGATGGGCTCAGCCGTATCGAGTACCCACTCGTCGCCAAACCAACCGTACCCGACGGTCCCCAGCATGGTCAGTCGATGCCCAAGACCCGCGATGTTTCGATGAGTCGCGCGACTGGTTGTCCGTACACCCTCATCTGTCGAGATACCCCCGCCTGCCTCGAGCAAGATGTTTGGACGCTCTTCCAACCGCATCAGCAGGTCTTGAGAACCCACCTCCTCACCGATCAGTTCTGGAGAGACCAGACGGAAGAGATCCAAGTTGTACAGACTGGTTCGTGTCCTGGCGATGTTCTTTGGCGCGATGGGCTCCCCAACGTCGACAAGGATTTCTCGCTCAATGACCTTGCGCTGTGTCCGACGGTTTCCTCGAATGACGATGCTCCGGAGGTGAACCTGCTCACCCTCACTGATCGCGATGTCGACCACCGCGGAGTCTTCCATCCGATTTCGTACCGTCTTGAGGCTGGTACCAACCTCGAGGTAGCCGTTGGCCTCGTAGACATCCGCGATCGACTTTTCGAGTTTGGCGGCTGCTGCGGCATTGAGAGGCTTTCGCTCGTGACGCTGACGCCAAGCGGTGACGAGCTTCTCCTCGAGGCCTCGTCCACCACGAACCTCCAAGCGATCTAGCCGAACCTGCGGCCCCGCCTCAACACTGCCCTTGACCACCACCGGAACGCCAAAGCGAAACGGCAGAGACACCCATCCTCGCCGACCACGTTCTGCCGTGAGCGCTACTCGTGCATCGAGGTGGCCGTTGGCGGCGTACCGCTCCTCGAGCGCTTCTTCGGCTCTCCTGAGGCCCGACTCAGTCAGGACTCTGTCACCGAGGGTGTCCGGCGTCTTATCGATGAGCACGCCGACAAAGTCGCGCTTACTGAGCATCTCCTCGTCTGGCCAGATGAACCGTCGTACGAAGTGTCGTGGCCCTGGCTTGGCATGGACGACGACCCGTGAGGTGTCCTCATCAAGATCCACAGCGTCGACCTTCACGTCAGCCTCTAAGAATCCTCGTCCGGCGTACCACTCAGCCAAACGACGCTCAGCATCTTCTCGAAGGTTCCGAGACACCTTGTCCCCGGCACGAATACCGATGGTGTCACGTAGAATCCGCTTGTTCGGAAGTTTGCGACCGGAGGCATCAATGATCAACCGTGGGCCTGGGCGAATCAGTACACTGACGGCAATCTTGTTGTCTTCCGACGTTGATCGCGTGAACAGATTGACCCGAGCCCGGTCCCACCCAAGTCGCCTCAGCTCCTCAACGACCCGCTTCTTCGCCCCATCTTTCGCCGATCGGTCGAGGCGCTTCCCTGCGCGCATTCCCCCTTGTCTCAGCCACTTTCGAACCTTGTGTTCCGCTACGGGGACGGTACCACCGACCCTAAGAGAACCGAGGACCTGAGGCTCATTGAGGGTCACTCGAACGGATAGCCTGATACCGTCGCCAAGATCTTCACTGGTGACATCAGCCTCAGCACGTGTCCACCCATTCGCATGCAGCCTCGAATTTACCCGAGCGATGAGCGCACTCTCGTCCTCTTCGCCAAACCAAGGGTCCCCGAGGTCAACGCCAATCGATGTCAAGACCGTGCGCTTTGCAGGCCGGCCTTTCGCACCCCTGAGGGTGATTTTCTTGATGCGCTTTGCAATGGAAACGCGGTACACCACGCGGACAGTAGACTCTTCACCTGTGGACACCTCTTCCACCTGAGCCTCAACTGCCGCAAACCCTCCTGCACGCACGAGCAGGGCCACATCCGAGCGCATATCACCGGAGTCCAGCGGCACTCCGGGCTGTAATCGCAGGATGGGTGTCATATCGCTGGAGAGCGGGCTCCCATCGACCGCCTCTATCTGCACGCCGTCGACCGTACGGCCCACATACCATGGGACGTCGGCGGCACTCGCGAGTCCGGTGAGGATGCTCACCAGCCAGATGATCAGTCCAGTTCCCATCGAACCTTCACATCAAAGCCATAGGCGCCGCCCAAGTCGGTGTAGCGACCCACCTGTTCGCTTCCCCAGTAGGTACGCGCATACAGCTTTCTCGCCAGTCGTTGCTCAATACCCAAGTACGTGTCTGTTGACCGGCTGATGTTCTGCTCAAAGATCATCATGGTCCCTGGCAGTCCCACATCAGCAAGCTCATTCTCGTACAGAAGCCTAAGCTCCGAAGTCACGATGCCGCTTCCGCGCTCACTGACACCACTGACGAGATCAAGCCTCTCCGGTCTGAGTGGGTCAACGATACGAAAGAGACCTCCTCGGTCGGGGTCATCTAAGCCATTGAAGAGGACGGATGAGGCCAGCAGGTCCCCCCCCTCCATTGCGATGGCTCCACCGAGTCCACCGTAGCGCTCGAGTTCTGCGCGGGTCATCCCGAAGAGCAACAGCGCATTGACATCAGCTTGTGGTAGCGCTGGCTCCGACCGTGTCTCAGCCTGCCAGTCGTTGTATGTGCCGGACACCTGGTAGTGAATATTGTAGTCCTCATTCCGAGCCCGTATGTCGGTCTGAAGCAGCAGGTCGACCTCAGGATCGTACGTAAAGGGATCCACAAAATGGAGCTCGGCCCGCTGGACCTCGAAGTCACGCTCCTTCAGGTAAACACTCCCCCCGGGCTCGCAGCGTATATGACCGACGAGACCCGGTTGCTTGGTGTCTCCGATGAGCTTGAGAGAGCCGCCAGCGACCATGTCTGCGAGGTTGTTTCGAACCCTTACAGTGTCCTCAGCCACCATGTCGATGTCCATATCGAACCAGGGCTCTTCCTCATCTAAGGCGATCACCGCGGCTTCATCCGTGCTCGGCTGGAAGAGATTGTCTTCCCAAGTGATGCGCTCATTAAAGACCATCTCACTCACTTCAATGCGCCCAGCGAGGAGAAGCTCTCCTACAGGCCCATCGAAGGTCAAGTTGGCATCACCAACAGCAGCGGGAAAGGCCTCGAGGTACTGCACTCGACCGTTTGTGACGGTCCCTGTCATGCCGAAGTTTTTCGGCGACCAGTCCTCTGACCTCCACCCACCTTGTACGCGAGCAAGACCACCACCAATGGTTCCCCGAAGTCCATCAAACCGCTGCAGGCTCTGGCTGGCCTCCGCCAAGGTTGTATTCTCAGCCACCCATTGAGCATCTCTTCCCTCGGGCTCAAGTGCCCGGAAGACCGTCTCTTTATCGGTCACACTGACCACGCCCTCGATTCCCTCGATTGGGTGCGGAAACCAGTCTCCCTGCATCGTTGCATCGAGGACCGCCAACTCTACGGACCACTGCGGATTCTTGATGGTGCCATCCACACCGAGATTCAGCGCAATGGTTCCATCAGACCGGCTCAGTCCGGGCACCAGCATTCGAGCAAGATCTGCATCGAGGACCCCGCCACCTCCTCCGGTGAGCACTCCCCCCTCATCTGACGATAGCGCCCAGTTGACATCCGTGCCTGCACCTTTGATTCGGAAGTCCGAGAGCTGAATCTCGTTGCCAGTCACCGCGAAGTCCCAGGGACCCGAGGTCTGTAGCCTGTGTCGGTCCCACTCGAGCGCGAAGGCCGTACCCCGCCCGACCAAGTCCACCTGTGGGGAAGTCCCACTCATGTCTCCGTCGATGGTGACATCCCCGTCCAAGAAGGCCTCAACGGGACTGCCATCGACGCCGACGGGAAAGACTGTGTGAACCGGAAACTCATCCAGAGCAGCGCGCAGCGTAAAGCTGTCCCGTGAAGTCGGCACATTTCCCTCGAATCGAAGGCCGCCCTGTACAAGGTCCCCTGCGAAGTCGATACCCTCGTCAGTCGGAGAGAAGCTGACCGTTGAGCTCGGCACTGGCCGATCAGCAAAAATCATGTTTCGTAGCGCGACCCGCCCGACCGGCTTGGGGTCCATCAACTGACCCGAAACCACTGCGTCCAGGGATAGATCTGCCGCCATTGGAAGGTCAATATCAGAGAGTTGATTTAGCCGCTCCAGGCGGAATCCTGTTCCCGTGACCTCAATGTTAGCGCTCCAATCGGGTGTGACGGAACCGCGAGCCAGCAAGCTCTCCTCACCGCTCCAGCGATCGAGACCAAGCTCATCGATCATGATCGTTCCAGAGTCCAACCAGCCCTTAAAGTGCCCTGAGGGGAAGGTCTCCCCCATCAACACTGCATCACGAATCTCTGCATCAATTTCGCCGTTAGGGGCGGTCGGGTCACCGATCATCGTGAGGTCACCGGTCACCCGACCAGCCAGCCACGGGAGGTTGTGGCCAGCGATTCCAACGAGGTCCCCTACACGGGCATCGTCGAAGGTGACGCGAACATCCATGGTGGTGTTGTCGGAAATGTGTACGTCGGCGCGACCATAGAAGGGTGATGAGCCAAGCCGCCCAGAGAACTGCTGAAACTCGAGTGTTCGGAGGTCATCACAGATGAACTGGACCTTCGCCTGGTCGGCAAGAGGCAGCCCAATCATCGAGAAATCTCGAACATTCCCAGTCGCCGTGAACTTGACCTCTTTGAACGGCCCCTTCACGGTCCCCTTCACTGAGCCAAAACCGAATAAATCAAGGTTTTTGACCGGTCGAAAGGTGGACAGGCTGGCCCTGTCTAAGTCGTATCTGATGTCCAGCGGTCCACTTGAGCTGTACCCAATGTAGGCATCGATGGCACCGCTGGTCGCCCCTGCCCTCACATCGCGACTCCGAAGCCAGATGCCTTTACTGTCGGTGTCGAGCTCGCCGTAGAGGTTCACGGATGGAATCTGCAGGACGGGGTTGGTCTTGGGTCCACCAGGAGGTCCAGACCCCACATCCAGGTCTGCTGTGGCCAAGCTAAAGGTTCCCACGAGCCTGAAGGGACTCAGGGTGCCACCAATGTGCGCCTCTCCGTCACCGGAAAACTCAGCCCATGAGTTCCTGTGGCCGCCGCCCTCTCGGATGGCGGAACGAAGGCTGATGCCCTCCAATCCAATTTCAGCGGCCACCCCTTGAGACACCAGGTCAATCGACCCTTTCAGATCGAGATCACCCTCGGCCCACTTGATGTCCGCATCCTCGATGGTCAGGTGACGTCCCTCGATGCGAAGCTGAGCCAGCATTCGTTCCAGGTCCATCCGCTGAGGCTTCTCGGGGTTCGTCACGTTGTGGTGAACCAGGTCTGAGACGAGAACAGTCCCCTTGACCACTGGCTCACGAACCGTTCCCGCGAACTCGAGGTCGGCGTGACCACTGCCCTCAAAGCTTCGAGCATCCGACACAAAGGCATCAAGGATGGGGAGCGCGACCGACACACTCACTTGACCACCCAGATGTCCTCCGAACTCTGCGGAGAGGCGTCCTTGGGCATGAGTATGCTGCGACTCGATCCGCATGTCTTCGATGACGAGCCCCGCAGGCGAGAACCGAACACCATCGAGTCGGACCTGGCGAGCGACTTCATCAAGCTCAGCCACGCGGACACGAGCCGTATCGACTGAGATGTCGACTTCATCCTTCTCAGTACTGACGAGATTGATTCCGGCCAACAAGATTGACCCTGCAGCGCTGGAAATTTGGAGTCGCGCATTATTCACACCAAGCCAGCGCCATGGGAGATCATCCCCGCCTCCGCCCGACGGACTCATCTTACGGAACTCACGAAGTCCATCATCGTCGACATTCAGCGAGATCACTGGACGCTCGATATCGAGACGTCGCACGATGGCTCCATCAATGGGGAGGCCCAACCGAAGACCCACGGACTCGATCGCAATAATGGGTGAAGTCTCACCAGACTCCATGACATGACTCAGAACGAGTCCTTGAATCTGAACAGTGCCCGTGGCGGGTTTGAAGTCGACACCGCCGACGACCGCACGTTCCCCGGTGGCGAGCTCGATTCCGGTCTCCAGCAGACGCGCAGCAGGACGCTCGACCCACTCCGTACGAAGAATGAGGTCCAGACACACCAACGCGACGACAACGTAGGCCAGTCGCCGAAGGCGGCGAGTCCATGGGCGGGGGATATTCATGTCCTCCCTGCCCTCCGACACTGGGTGGCGCCGATGGAGCGGGCGACGGGATTCGAACCCGCGACAACCAGCTTGGGAAGCTGGGACTCTACCAACTGAGCTACGCCCGCATTATCGACACACACGGAGAGCCCGTGTGACCTCTCCATATGACATGCAGGCGGCCCCGATGCAAGGCTTTGCGTACCCCGTTTTTTAGCCTTCCATACCGGCTTTGAGGATGGCAACCTCGCGGGCGCGATGGCCTGGCGCGATGGAGCCCATCTCACCCAACAGACGCTGAGCTGTGCGGGCTTTTCCGAGCATGGCCGCGTAGCGCGCCAAACCCCAGAGTCCCTCTGGATAGCCCTCTGCATCTTCATCAACTTCGTCCATCGCCTCCTGCAGAACCCGTCGCGCGCCCTTAGCGTCCCCGCTGAGGGCTTGAATCTCAGCGAGAATGCAGGCACCCAGTAGATCATCACGCCCTTCAGCCTCAGTGCCGGCAGACTCAAGCTGGCCCAAGAGCACCAGCCCCTGAAGCCGTACATAAGACGGGTCGAGTGCGAGGATATTCTGCGCAACCGCAGGGGCCTCAGGAGCGGGCTGAATCGATGCAGGAGGGGCCATGCTCTCGATCGGAGAGAGGGCCTCCATCGGCATCTCTTCAACATCACCAGTGTCAGCGGCAAAGATCTCACCGAGCTTCATCAAGACCGCTTCATTGGTCGGGTCGGACTCTAAAGCAGCCTGGTAGGCGGCGACTGCACCGTCGCTGTCTCCGGCAGCGGCCAGCCTGTCGCCCTCGGCCTCATGATCAGAGGTCTCCGACACAGGTGAAGCCTCAACAGCCTCCTCTTCCTCGTCGTCCTCCATATCGAGGGAGACTTCTTCCTCTTCTTCGTCATCGACTTCAAATGACATCTCGATTTCAGCCGGTTCCACCCCGGTCCCAAGACTCTCAAAGTCACCCCGAAGGACAAGAACACGGGTCGCCACATCAGCACGAGCCTCATCGACACCATCGATGGCTTCCATCTCTGAAATCGCGCCCGAGATGTCGTCGAGCTGTGCGAGCACTTCGGCCATCATCGCCCGAACACTGACCGACTCCCGGATGCCGTTGCTCTTCTCGAGTACCGCCTTGGCGCGGTCTGGAAAGCCATAGTCCGCCAGCACTCGCGCCCGCACGACCACGGCGGCCTCATCCTCGTTGCTGGGGGCGCTCCATTCTTGGCCCGTAAGCCTGAGCTGTACCCGCTCAGCCATGGCAACGGCGGTTCCGACCTCAGACGCAAGCGCGGCATCATCCGGATCACAGGTTGAGGCGCGCTGGAGTGCATCCATCCGCTCGACAACGGCATTCTTCTCCTCAAAGACCTTGGCCAATTGAAGAAACACCTTCTTGGCTTTGGGCTGCTGATCCATCAACTCAAAGCACTGACCAAGCATGGAAAGGACCCGAGTGGAGTCGGGGTCAACCGCGTAAGCCTTTTGGATATGAACAAGCGCCTCTTTCGGCGCACCGAGCGCAATCCTCGCCTCTGCTGCGCCTTCAAGGCTACCCACATCGGTCTCTTTGATCTTCAGCGCCCGCTCGAGGAACAGGGCCTGGTCAAGCGTACTTCCGCGGCGCCGAGAGTCCGCTCCGAGCTTCACCCACTGCTCATGCGCCTCATCGGAGCGTCCACACCGAGACAGCACCTCAGCAAGCTTGACCTTTGGCGGGATTTCGCCCGGACAGATTCCAATGAGCTCCTGAACGTATGGCAGCGCTAGCTTAGGCTTGGCCTCCAGCATGTCGATGACTTTGAGGTATGCCTCTTTGGCATCCTCCGTAAAGCCAACCAGGCGCTGAGCCTCTCCGAGCATGCCCAAGGTCTGGGCGTCGGTTGGGTTGAGTTCATGCAGCCTCTTGAGCACGACCACAGCAGCGCGGTGCTGCCCTTCCTTCATCTGGCCTGCAGCAACATCTCGAAACTGCCGAATGGCCTCCGGTTTGCGCCCAAGAGCGATGTACAGATCAGCCAGCTTCTGACGAACGCGGATGTCACCCTTGGTGAGTTTGAGAATCTTCAAATAGATGTCGACTGCTTCTTGTTTTTTGTCTTTCTGAAGAAGCAGCATTGCCTGCTGCTCGAGCTGGTCGCGATTCTCTGCCACTTAGGCCTCCCATTGATTGTGCCGCGCTAGGTGTTTCGCTCCTTGAGCCAGTCATCAACGTACCGCGTATGGAACGTCGATTCCCGGAAAGCTGCACCTTCGAGCAATGTCCGCTGGAGCGGGATGGTCGTTTTGATGCCTTCTACGACGAACTGATCCATGGCAACCAACATCTTCTTGATGGCAGTCTCCCGGTCATGGGCGGTTGCAATCAGCTTTGCAACCAGGGAATCGTAGTAAGGCTGGACCATTGCTTGCTCGTGTACTGCTGAGTCGATCCGGATCCCCGGACCACCCGGAGCATGGTACCCGGTGATGGTGCCCGGAGAGGGTAAAAAGGTCCAGGGATCTTCCGCATTCACACGCACCTCGATGCTGTGACCGCTGACCTCGACCTCATCCTGAGTCATGGGCATTTTCTCACCGGCGGCGAGACGAATCTGAAGCTGGACAAGGTCGACACCTGTGACCATCTCGGTGACCGGATGTTCAACCTGAATTCGAGGATTGACCTCCAAGAAGAAGAATTCATCTCCTTGGACCAAGAACTCCACCGTACCGACGGTCTGGTAGCCAGTGTGGGCGACCAGCTGAGCCGCGGCGGCGCGAATGTCGTCCCTGAGCTTGGTGGGCAGGCCAAAAGATGGCGCTTCCTCGATGAGCTTCTGGTGGCGACGCTGCATCGAGCAGTCACGCTCAGCGAAGTGAAGGGCGTTCCCAAAGGCATCACCTGCGACCTGAACCTCGATGTGCCTTGGAGACGGCAAGAAGCGCTCCATGAACACAGCGCCGTTCCCGAAAGCAGCCAGCGCCTCGGCTGACGTCAGCTCGAACACCTTCCGGAGCCCAGCCTCGTCCTCAACGACACGCATGCCCTTTCCGCCGCCGCCGAAGGCCGCCTTGAGCATGATCGGGTAGCCGATTTGCTTGGCCACAACCGAGGCTTCCTCTACGTCATCCACGGCACCATCAGAGCCTGGAATGAGGGGAACGCCTGCCGCCCTCGCTGCAGCCTTGGCGGACAACTTGTCACCAAACGTGCCGAGGTGCTCGGGATCTGGCCCGATGAAGGTCATGCCGTGTCCCTTCACCGCCTTGGCGAAGGCAATGTTCTCTGCAAGAAAGCCGTAGCCAGGGTGAATGGCATCGACGCCAGTGATCTCAGCGGCGCTGATAACATTGGGAATGGCCAAATAGCTCTGCGTAGCCTGGGCGGGACCGATGCATACAGCTTCGTCAGCAAACCGAACGTGAAGGGCGTTGACGTCTACAGTCGAGTAGACCGCCACGGTCCGGATTCCCATTTCCTTAGCAGCACGAATGACACGCAGTGCGATTTCGCCGCGGTTAGCGACGAGGATTTTCTCGAACACGGTGGCCCCCTAGTCGGCTTCGACGCGGAACAAGACCTGCCCGAACTGGACTGGACCTGCGTTCTCGACCAAAATCTCCCGAACCGTGCCAGCGACGTCGCTCTCAATCTCATTCATGAGCTTCATGGCCTCGATAATACAGAGTGTTTGTCCGGCACTCACTTTGTCACCCACCTTCACAAAGTTGGGCACACCGGGCTTCGGAGCAGCATAGAAGGTGCCCACCATTGGCGACTTGATCTCGTCAAAGTTGGATGCTGGAGCCTCTGCAGCTGCCGACGCTGTAGCCACCGGCGCAGCAACTGGCGCTGCCGCAGGGGCAGCGACGATGGCTGGGGCAGCAACAACGGCGCCCTGCATTCGCAGCTCAATCGCGTACTTGCCCTCGACATCGAGAGCAAGCTCACCGACACCGTTCTCGGACATCATCTTCATCAACGACTCAATTTGTTCCAGCTTCATGCTCGACTCCTGGCCCTTTCGGCGAGTGCCCTTAACCCGAGGAGATAGCTTGAGGAACCAAATCCACAGACCACTCCAACAGCAGCATCAGCCAAGAGGCTGACCCGTCTAAACTCTTCCCGCGCATGAATGTTCGAAAGGTGAACTTCTACAAACGGGATCCCCGTGGCAAGTAATGCATCACGGAGGACAACTGAGGTATGCGTCAAACCGGCGGGATTGATGAGAATGGCATCAACCTGTCCGACTGAACCTTGAATCGCCTCGACAAGTTCGCCCTCGTGATTGGACTGCATGGTCGAGATCGATACGTTCAGCTCCGAGGCCAAACCTTCGAGTGATTCATTGATCTGAGCCAAGGTCACACCGCCGTATATTTCCGGCTCGCGTGCACCCAGCAGGTTCAGATTGGGGCCATGGATAACAAGAACGTTCATGGCTGGAAGCGACCTAAATGTCTGCTGCTCGAATCTCGAATGTGGAGGTATCGACGCCGATGGATGTGGTGATGGTCACCGATCCGTATGACGACGCAGCGGTGTCTCCAAAGACAGGAAGCGCATCTACATAGATGTAGAACTCAAGCAGTCCGCGGCCATTGGTCTGTCCGACCATGTAGTTTGGTGCATAGTTCGAGTCTGTGGCTACGTACTGACCGCTGATCTCGTAGAACTGTTGGCTCTCTGTGTCCCAGTACCATGCACACCACTCAGGGTCCGACTTGAAGTTGCCATTCGCGTCGGTACACGCAGCACGGATTGCAGCTTGATCAGTGGGATCTACGGACGCCTCTGGGTACCCAACGAGCTTCACAGCCTCAGCGGGAATCAGGTACACGCCGGGGTAGCCAGAGATCATCTCCACCTCGATGGCCTCGAGGGGCATGTTGTCATCGTTGGAGTCGTACACCATCAGGTAGCCCTGAAGGACCATACCCAGCTGGTCGTGCTGCTCGTTGTAGCTATCGCTCCAGCCCACGGTGTAGTCACCTGAGACTTTAATGCGGGCCGACGCTGGCGCGGGGATGGCGCCACTCAGACAGCCAAAACCAAGACTCAACAATGCAGCGACTGGAGTAAACATTCTAAAAACCCGGTAAGGAGTGGAAGAGGCCTGGTACCTCATCGGCACTTATCTCTGTCAGACGGACCCGCCCGACGTCTTCGACAACTGCAGTCCGCAGTTTACCACGCCGAACTTTCTTGTCGAACATCACTTGGTCAACCACCACCTCTGCGTCGAGGTTCGATGGGCACTCTGGGAAACCCAGGCTGGCAAGGAGCGCGCGCAATCGCTCCGTTGTACCGGCTGGGCAGGCGCCCATACGCTCCGCCCAAGCGGTCTCCGAGACGAGGCCAAACGCCACACACACCCCGTGCGGCAGGGCAGCATCAGTGCCAATAAGACTGGCTTCGATGGCATGCCCGACGGTGTGCCCGAGGTTGAGGACAGCGCGCCACCCGCCCTCATGTTCGTCCTGCGCGACAACATTCGCCTTGATGCCAACGCATGCCCCCACGAGGTCCGTGAGGATCTCCGTCTCGCGCGAACGGATACGAGAGGCGCCCTCCTCACACAACCTGAACAATGAAGCATCCGCCAAAAGCGCATGCTTGACGACCTCTCCAAGACCACTGTTGAACTGGGAGAGCGTCAAGGTCTGAAGCATGCCCATTCCAGCGTAAACAAGCATCGGCTGGTAGAAGGCGCCGACCATGTTCTTTCCGTGGCGTGAGTTGACCCCGGTCTTGCCACCGACGGCACTATCCACCATCGCCAGCAGTGTGGTCGGCACCTGAATAAACGGCAACCCCCTCATCACCGTCGCCGCCACAAAACCAGCCACGTCTCCGACCAGACCACCGCCGACCGCGATGACGGGTGTCCCGCGGTCGACACCAAGGTCGAGGACGTCTTCGACTACCCGAGACCATGTCGCCACGGTCTTCTCGGTTTCACCACACCCAATGAGAACAACCTCCGCATTCACGCCCACCGCATTCAGTGAGCCCAGGCACTGATCGACCACAAGGGGCCAGACCGTTGTGTCCGAGATGACGATTGCACGAGGCACATCACCCATGACCTCAGCCAATGCCCGCCCCAAACCGTCGAGTCCGCCTTGCTCGACAACCACGGGGTACGACGTCGATGGAAGGCTCACAGTCAGCCGCATTCAATCACCTCCATCATCTGATCGACAATCTGTACAGCTGACATATTCCCAGTGTCCAGGACCGTACCGACGGACCGATATCCAGCTTCGCGCTCAGCAAATAGCTCTTCTGCCTTGGTCCACAGTGGTCTACTCTCATCAGCCGCTCCAAGGCGCGCCTTGAGCACGCTCAGGTCAGCCCACAGTACAAAGAGGTTGGACCGCTTGGTGACCAAGTCAGCGTTCCCCTCCTGATGAAGTGTTCCTCCACCCAATGCAATGACCGAGGCTGGACCCTCAAGTATCCTCGTCAGCACGGAACACTCTCGGTCACGAAATACAGCTTCTCCATCCCGTGAAAAGATCTGTTCGACTGTGCAACCATACGACGACTCGATGGCTGAATCGAGGTCGACGAAGGGCACACCAAGTCGGCTCGCGAGCAGCCGACCCACGGTCGTCTTGCCCACGCCCATGAAACCGCCGATGGTGACGGTGCGGGTCACACCCCTACTCTTCAGACACGATGCTCCGGGTCACGATCCGCGGCGTGATGAAGATGAGCAACTCGTTGCGCTTGCGGTTCATGGTGGAGTTCTTGAACAGGAAACCGAGCAGTGGGATCTTGGCGAAGCCTGGAACCATGTTCTTGGACACAGACTCCTCGGTCGCAAAGACACCACCGATGACTGTGGTGTCACCGCTGGCCACGAGGAGCTCGGTGTTAACCTGCTTGATTGAGATGGCGGGCTGACCCTGGACCAAGGTTGAGAAGTCGGCGCGGTCGTTCTTGACCTGAACCTCGAGCTTCACCTTGTTGTCGGTCGTGATGTGCGGCGTCACCGTTAGATCGAGTGCGGCGTTGATGTACTTGACCTGTGTACCACCAGCAGAGGTCGACAAGAATGGAATCTTTTGTCCCTGAAGGATGGTCGCAGATGCGTTGTCCACCGTCGTTACACGCGGCGAGCTGATGACCTTACCCCAACCATCCGACTCCATCGCTGAGAGTCGAGCATCCAGGTCAACCAGACCCGGGATCGAGCCAAGGTGGAAGGCCACAGATCCCGTAGAACCAGAGGACGGCAGGTCCACCATGAGGCTCGGCTGGTCTGCGCTGTAGAAGATTGGATCGCCACCGGACTGAGACGTACCACCAGACATTCCAACATTGTTCGGGAAGAACAAGCCAGTTGAGTACCCAGTGTTCGTCGAAGCATCGACCTCACCACCCCACTGAATACCGAAGCTCTTGATGTAGACGCTGTTGGCCTCAACGACTCTCGCTTCAATCATGACCTGCGGAGTCTGCTTATCCAAGTGCCGGATCAGCTCTCGGAGCTGGGCAAGCCTGGATTCAGTCTCCTGGACAATCAACTGGTTTCCTCTCTGGTCGAGCTGCACACGACCCCGGTCACTGAGGAGGTTCTCCACCTGACCCTGAAGGGCCACAGCGTTGGCATAGTCGAGTGGTACGACCAAGACGCTGAGGTCGGCCAGTTCATCCTGAGCCCGCTTGGCCTCAAGAGCGGCCTGTTGCTCTGCCTTGATGGTCTCGATGGGAGCAACGCGGACGATGTTACCAAACCGCTGAGAGCCCAGCCCCTTGGCCTGAAGCACTGCAGCCAGGGCCTGATCCCAGGGAACGTCGACCATGCGAACAGTCACTCGCCCACTGACGTCATCGCCAGAGACGATGTTGAGGCGTGAGACGTGGCTGATCAGGCGGAAAATCGAATGAATGTCGGCGTTGACAAAGTCGAGACTGATTCTGCGGCCTGAGTACGGAACACTCGCCGCCGTGCTGGAATCGATCTGAAAACCGCTCGCCATTCCAAGAAGAGACGCAGGGTTGTTGCTACCACCACCTGTTCCCCAAGCAGAGTTGGGTGAGACCGTGCGTCCGCTGGACCCAATGACGATCTCTTCTTGGTACGCGTTTCGGATCGGCCCGTCGGACTCTGCTGGCCCAACAGCACCGAAGTCCTGCGTCGACGTCCGTGCACTCACGTACTCTTCTTGGAGAGCAGCAGGTACGTTGAAGTTGACGGTCACGCCCTTCTGGCCGCGCGTCACCGTATAGTCGGTGGCCGTACGAAGACTGATCGCGACGCGAGCACCCTTGGAGGTGGAGTAGGCCCGGACCATGCGGATCGGCGAGATGAAGTCGCCCGTGTCGAGCACACGACGAAGGCTCTTGGGCACGTAAGCACCCGGCAGGTCAATCAAAACAGTCTTTGGATTTGGCCGAGAGTCGGTCACGTCAACGATGTCGCGTGTGCCGATCAGCACCGAGTTGACTTCTTGCTCGTAGCGGAAGTCCAGCGAAGTAAGCGTGGGGCCTTCTACAAGAGAATCTGGTCCAGACAGCTCGCGTCCATCCGCCGGTGCCGGGTCATCTCCGAGCTCAGGCAGCCTCTCCTCGACGACATCGACGTCGTCTACCGGCTCAGCTTCACGGTCGCCGAGCGCACTGGCGAGATCATCGGCGACCGCCACTGCCGGCGCCCCACCAGCCCCCTCAAGGGTCAGGCGAACGACTCCAGGATTCACGCTGAAGGTGTGGTCAGCCTCTCCGGTAAGGAAAACCTCGACCCGTGTAATGACACCAGCATCGTCCTCAATGGTCGAGACGAGTACCTGGTCAACGAGACCATCACCGCTCATCTCCTCGAGTCCTTCAACCGCACGGACATCAGCAATGTCAACGATGACGCGGGCAGGATCACTCATCGTGAACGCACTTACAGCCGCACCATCTGCACCATCCGTAAGACGGATCAGTACATCAGTGGTGTCGCCAGCGACGATTTCGAGGCCCTCCACATCGACCGCCCAAGCGGTGCCCTGGAGACCAGGAGTTGTGGCCACAGCCAGGGCAAACATGCCCGTCGTCAGCAGGTTTCGAATCAAGCCCTTCATGCCATCCCTCCTCGGGATTCGGTTCGCGCGTGGAGACATCTGATCAATCCACCCCCACAGGCAAAGACATCCGAATCGGATTCACAACCAGCTCACCATCGATCGTCTGGTATTCCTCCGTGACGACCACCTCAGAGGCGGTGATCTGGGTGACTTTGCCCCAGTTTTTTCCAATGTAGGTGCCAATTTCCATGACATGTCCCACATTGTCGGGGTCCTCGACCAAGGCCCGCGGCCGGTCGATACCCCAAATAATACCCACCAAGCGATACTCATCGATTTCGTACCGCTGGAGTGGTGTGCGTGGTGTCTCGTCCTCGACACCCCTGCCCCCGAGCGAGAGAAACGCCCGGAAGGGGTCTCGCTTGCCGATGGGGTTGTAGACGTAGCTCTCTTGCGCCGCAATCGCGCGGTCAAGGCGACTCACCACCTTCCCGCCGCCAGCATCACCGGGCGCCTTGGCCTTACCGACCTTCTTGGCTGGTGCGCCGCCGCCATCACCATCACTCAGACCGAGCATCTCACATCCTGAGAGCACAGCTAAGCTCAGCAATAAAGGAACGAGGCGCAACATCACTTGCCCCTCCTCGCGCCTGCACGGCCCTTCTGACGGTTACGACCTTGGACCTTGGAACCCTGGGCGAGCTCTTCGTCAGTGAGGAAGCGGAACGTCACCGCCTTCCCGGCAACTGTGAGCGACACCTTTCCGCCACGCTCAACCGCTCGCCCCATCTCGATGTCTTGCACGTACACGACCCGATTCATCTTCGAGAGGCGGTCAAAGAACATGGCGACTTCATGGAAGCTGCCCTCAACCTCGAGCTCGACTGGAACTTCAGCGACATACTCTCGACGCTCTTCTGGGAGCGGAGTGAAGCGACGAACCTCGAGACCAACCTTCTTGCCGAGTTGAGAGATGCCCTTCAAGAGTCCGGGAATCTCGCGGTCCGACGGCAGCTCAGTCAGGGCGATGGAGAGCTCCTTGGTCAAGCGCTCGAGTTCCTGGTCAAACGTCTCTTTGTTTGCAACTCGTGCCTCAACCTGAGCCTTCTGTCGCTTGAGATTCTCCTTGTTTGACTTGAGCGTGTCGAGCTCACTCATGCTCGGGTAGTACACCGTGAACACGTACATGAGGCCGACGAGCACATACAGACCGATGTACAGCAGGAATCGCTGCCCTCTGGGCAGCTTCGCGAGCCGTTCTATGATCGGAGATGGTTGCACTGGTCCTACTTCCCTGCCTTCTTGCCGCGCTTACCGCGCTTACCCTTTTTGCCCTTCTGACCCTTCTCTGCCTTGGCCTTGGCCGCAGCCTCTTCAGCCTCGAGCTCTGCGAGCCCAGGCACGACCAACTTGGCGGAGATGGAGAATTCCTTGAGCTTTACACCACCGCTCTCGGTCTGATCGATGGCGTTCAGGTAGACCTCGTTGAAGTAGTCTGACTTCTCAAGGTTACCAAGAAAGTCTGAAATCACCTCGTTGGTGACCGCGACTCCCGTGATTGCAACTTTCTTGTTCGTCTCTTCGACGGACACCAACTGCAGCTTCTCAGGCGTGGCCTGGCTCAACTCGTCCAGCATGTGAACGGGGCCGACCCTGTTGGCCTTGAGGCGCTTGATGACCCGAAGTTTGGTGTTCAGGTCCTCACTGATTCGCTCCTGCTCATCGACCTCAGCCACAATCTGGCGAGTCTTGTCGATGCCCTGCTGCAAGACCCGGTTTTGGGACCGAGCCTCAGACAGCTCACCATGGACAACCAAGTACATGCCGCTCATGGCCACACAAATCAGCGCCAGCCCGACGAGCGCTACAACGATCTCGTTCTTGACCGCCTCTTGGCGACGGGAATGGCGTACTGGTAGGAGGTTAATGCGAATCATTTGTCCGCTTGCCTCCTGAGTGCCAGGCCGACGACGACCGCAGCCTGCGGCGACACGTCGTCCAAATAGCCCTCTTTGAACTCTCGTTCATCGATCTGAATCTTCGCCAGCGGGTCGGCAACCTCACACGGCAGCCCAGTCTGGCGAGAGATGGCACGTGCGAGTCCCGGTGTACGCGCTGCACCACCCGACAGGTAGATGCGAGCAAGTCCTGCGTCCGAGGCGGTCGACAGATAGAAGTCCAAGGATCGCTGAATCTCGGTTGCGAGGCTCTCGCCGACGCTCACAAGAACCTGCTCGACCTCTTCAGGGACAATCGCTCGCTCGTCCTTCTCAGGATCGCCGACCTTCATGGTCTCAGCATCCTCGTAGGAGATGTTCATCGTTCGCTGGATTTCCTCAGTGAACTGACGCCCACCCATTCCGATGTCGCGGGTGAACATGCTCGTGCCGTTCCGAACGATGTGAATCGTGACGTTCCCAGCACCCACGTGTACCAGCGCTACGGAGTCTTCCACTCGGCCGTAGCTGAGCTCAAACATGTTGGCGACCGCGAAGGCGTCCACATCCACAACGACGGGCTTGAGACCTGCCTGGTGAATCAGCGACTGGTATTCGCTGACCAACTCTTTCCGTGCCGCAACAAGCAACACTTCCATCTGGCCCGGATCATCGCCCGCATCGTCCAGCAACTGGACATCAATGTTCACGTCGTTGATGTCGAACGGAATGTACTGCTCTGCTTCCCACTGGATGGACTCTTCGAGTTCTTCCATCGTCATGAGCGGAAGGTTGATTCGCTTGATGATGACCGAGTTGCCCGAAATTGAAACGACGGCTTCTTTGGTCTTTACACGGGCCTTGTCCACCAAGCGGCGGATGGCGTCAACCACAGCACCGGTGTTCATCACCGCACCGTCAACGATGGCCTCGGGGGGCAGCGGCTCCATCGCAAATGCGACGAGTCGATGCGTCCCCGCTTTGGGGTCGTGCTCCAACTCCATCAGTTTCACACTGCTTGATCCGATATCCAGACCAATGGCGCGCTTATTCCGACTTAGCAGGCCCATTCAGCGATTGTCCGTGGGTTGGTGGGGGCCCTAAACGGGCAAGGGGGAGCATCCGGGCACTTTCAGCGCCCTTGTGGGTGCCGATAGTACTGGCTTCGCGATGGCGAGTAAAGCACAGCCTCCCTGGGGAAGGCATTGAGCGAAGTCCGGTTGGTATTAGCCGGCGACACTGCACACGGCCATGGACCATTTGGTTTAAACCCTCCATGACTCGCTTTATCGGCCTTTAATCTCACTTATTAAGCATCCCTTCGCGCGCACGCGAACGTATAGGGTCAATATTCACATCCGAATCGCCCCAAAATCAGCACAGCAGAATGACAACGGCTATGGTTTGCCAAGATGACAATCCAACTGCCATCGAGAGTTGCGCATTGGTCCGGATGCCTGTCAACAGGCTTACTGGCCGGGGCCACCGTACAACTTGTCTCCACATCAGGCGGCGCAGGCCCGGGTACAATGCTGGGAACTGCGGCGTTTTTCATGGTGCTGCTGAGCGGTATCAGTCTGCGTCGACTGCCGATGGCGCCGTCCGGTATTCGCTTGCGCATTGGGCTCCTGCTCGCCCCAATCGCAATTGCAATGCTCGACCGTGTCCAGACTGGTGTTGCATGGGCGACTCACCAGCTACTCGGGGCAACGACCGAGACCTGGCTACTCTCCGCCACCGTGTTGGCCGTAGCGCTGACACCAACAGCATACCTCGGACTGAAGGCCACTCTACCTGCCTCCAGTCGACTTGGACCCGCCCTCTTCGCCGTCGGCCTCTACCTCTGCACCCTCTCCCCCTCACCCATCTGGCCCGCTGCTGCAGCGTCAGTACTGGCAGGCCTGGCTGACACTGTCCCCAGCCACGAACGCGAGCAAGCTGTTCGACGGAGCCAAGATTTGGGTGCACCGGTACTTGCATTCATCGCAGGCGCCTGGCTCGCGACAGGCTGGGTCCACCTCAGGACCATCTTTGACCCGAGCGTGTCTGGCTTTCTAACAGTCGGAATCGGCGTGGCACTGGGCGCCAGCTTCGCTCGCGTCTTGCCCGGCGCACTCTGGGCGGGCCTTGTGGGTGGCGCCCTGTGGATGATCCCTCATGGTCTCGACTGGGCCGCACCACAACTTGGCGCCCTGGCCATGACTGATGGTCAACTCCGCTGGCTCTCAGTCCCTCTGTTTGGTGTTGGCCTGCTCGCCGGCCCGCTGTGCAGACTCTCCCACTCGAAGCCAGCATGGGCTTTGGTTCCCCTCGCAGCGGGCTTGTGGCTCGGACCACTCCTGGCCACCCAGAGCCAAATCCCCTGGCTGGCCACGGCCCTACTCATCGCAGCTGCACTCTTCACATCATCCAGTACGACCCGAGTGGTGGGGACCCTCGCGGCCGCGACGATAGTCTTGGCAGATGGCTGGCTCGAGCCGCCTGAGGGCTCACGTTCACGAACGGCGATTTGGACCCGTGCAAGTCAAGCGCAACAGCTCGCGACGTGGACGCTTCCAAGGTCCGGTATGCGCCTGGCCCACCATGGCTTGACCGACGCCGGCGCCTTTATGGTCTGGCAGGGCACGACTGAGGAGGAGCGTACGGGTGTGACGATCGATGGCCTCCACACCAACAGCACCGGCCGATTGGCTGGCGCAGAGGAGCTGGCAGGGCACCTTGGGGCACTCCTATCGCCGATGCGAGAGCCAATGGTGGTCCTCGGCGACAAGGCGGGCAACACCCTTCGCGGGGTTGCAGCCCACCCCGACGGCCTCACCCACATCGCTGCCCCCCTACCTCACGCACTGCGACGTTTGGCCGGCTTGGATGCTGTGCGGGAGCGCCTATGGCTCCAGCCGACACACCCCCTCTACCCCGAACATTCGGCACGCCTGCTGAGCCGCATGCCGGAAACCCCTGCGATCGTCGAGATCGTTCATGCACCGTGGACCGACAGCTCAAACTGGGGGGTCGACAAGGGACACATCGAGGCAGTGTCGCGACGGCTGGTCTCTGACGGCATCTACGTCCTCTGTATCCACACTCGGTTTTTCGAAGATGGACAGGTCGCAGCCGTTGGTGGATTGCTGACCGATACCTTCAGTCACGCTCAACTCTGGCTGCCGCCGGAGGGAGCGGACAGCGCGATCTTTGTGGCCTCAAACGCACCGATAGAGGTCGACCGACTTCGAGCAAGATTTGGGCAGGGTAAGACGGCGCTCGAGACCCTCGGCTTTCCGACTGCTGACAGTCTGGCTGGTGGCGCCATTCTGGGCCGTGACGGCGTTCAAGCCTGGGCAGATCGGAGTACGGCACAGTTGAATCCATTCGGGATCAGCCGGGCAATCCTGCAGCGCCCAACGCTTCACCTCGCCGCAGTCACCGACCTGTCGGAGAGTCAGCCCAGCCCTTGGGCTGCCGCAGATTCCGATGCCATCGCGATGGTTCGGCGTGCACGGGTCACTTGGCTCGCGATGTTGGAGCAAGCCTCGAGCGGCAACCTGGAGGCTGCCTTCTCAACTGCGCGCGCCCTGAACACTCAGCACGGTGAAATCGGGGCCTCAGCGATCAACGCCTTGATCACCCCTCACATCGAAGACGGGCAGGCCGCCCTCGCTGCCGCCATCGCTGGAGATCCTGGGAACACCGCGTGGGATGATGCCCTGCGATTTGCGACAACCGCCAGAATGCTGGCCCCCAATCACCACCTCCCCCTCACCCTTCTCGGCGACATCAGCCTTTCACGGGGTCGCCTGCCCAAGGCACTCGAGCACTACCAGGCTGCGCTCTCAGTCAAGCCAGACCACGTTCCAGCGCTCGAAGGCATCGCCCGCTGGGCGAGATTGAGCCAGTCGCCCAAGCAAGCTGAGCAGGCCCTTCGGAGCACGACCCGGCATGCCCCGAGAGACTGGCGGACCTGGCACAACCTTGGCGTATTTCTGCTTGAACAAGATCGCATAGACGAGGCCGCCAAAGCCATCGATGCCGCCGTGGGCCTTGCGCCATCCGACGAAGCCGCCCCGAGCATCGCGCTGACAACCATTCTGCTGAATCAGGGACAATCTGGTGCAGCCCTGCTGCGCGCAGATGCCCTGACAAAGTCACGCCCAGACAACGGACTCAGTTGGTTCCTCAGAGGGCGCGCGCACTATGCCCTCAACCGAATGAATGAAGCCGAGGAGGACTTTCGAAAGGCAGTCCTCACGGACCCGGACTTGATCGAGGCACGGAGCGGCATTGGTCTCGTGCGAGCAATCCAAGGTGATACCGAGACTGCTGAGGGCGTCTTCAGGGACGTGCTGAAGCGCGACCCCGGCAATGCAGCCGCCCTCGAGAACCTCCGGCGACTCGGGGAGATATCCCCATGAGACCAAGGACGCGTCGCCGCCTCTCACTCGGACTCTTGACCGCCATGGGACTGCTGTTCATGGCAGAAGCAGCGGTCTCTCTGTTTGCTCGTCGAACTCTGCTGGCCTGGGAAGCCCCCGTACCGGTGACCCGAACTGGCGCGCCTTACCTTCCTGGAAACCCCTACTTGCTGTGGGAAATGGTCCCTGGAACCCGTACTGAGATGGGCGCTACGGTCTCCGTAAACAGCCTCGGTTTTCGAGGAGAAGAAGTCACCGAAAAGAAGCCAGTCGGCATGAGGCGTGTGGTTATTTTGGGTGACTCTACGGTCTACGGGCATGGCGTCGACGATGCTCAGACCTTCGCAACACAGCTCAACACGATGCTCGGAGAGTCGGTTCAGGTCCTCAACCTCGGGACGCCCGGCTACTCATCGGCACAGAGCATCAACCTCATGACCATGCGGGGCTGGCGCCTGCAGCCCGACGTTGTGGTCGTCGCCAACCTGTGGTCGGACAATAATTTCGACAGCTTCGTCGACAAAACCCTCCTCTCGGAACGACGTGACGCTGCACGGGCTCGCTTTCCAGGAGCGACGAAGCTGCTGCAGTCGAGCGCCCTTTATCGCTGGCTTGATTGGCACCTTCGCCTCGCCTCTCGCGCTGGCGAGGTGGAGACAGTTGGGTGGATGCTCGGGCGAACACCAACTGGCGGACACCGCCGAGTGAGCGTCAACGACTACGCGGCCAACCTTCAAACCCTCGCCAGCGAGGCCAAGGTTCGTGACGCACAGGTCATCTTCTTGGCCTTCGCAAACGCAGTCGACCTTGGTGACGACACGGACGGGGCCATCGCCTGGCCCCTGTACCGCGAGGTCATGCAAGCAGTCGCCAAGCAAGCAGGGGCGCCGTTCCTGACAGTCGAACAAGCCTTCTCCGCCTCTGGTCTCGGGCACGAGGCCCTCTTCCTCGATGAAATGCACCCCACGCAAGCCGGTCA
>Ga0115012_10000484_pt1 | contig 22516 bp, 27 predicted proteins | sample TroAtlMetagenome_FD_88706 | JGI IMG/M metagenome (GOLD analysis project Ga0115012, IMG submission 88706) | Marine eukaryotic phytoplankton communities from Atlantic Ocean - Tropical Atlantic ANT10 Metagenome | ecosystem: Environmental > Aquatic > Marine > Oceanic | place: Tropical Atlantic...
AAACGTGCGGCTCTCGCCCTCTATTGTCGGACCCCTCGATGCGGCATCACCCGTTCACCGAACGACACACCACTGTTGGTCTTTCGACCAAGACTTATACGCAGACGTTGCGGTCTTCTTACTATGTGGTGTGTCTTTTTTAATATCGTCTGCTTTTCTGTGAGGATAGTGCTCTGAATCAAAAACAGGAGAGCACGGGCTTAAACATTGCCTGTGATGCTGTAATTGAGTTTTGCCTTTGCCTCTATCGTCGCTTTGACATAAATGTCGTGCGGCGATTCGGGACTTTGTATTCCATAACCTCCTCCTCACGAGGATTATGCTCGCCCCATTAGGGCGAGGTTTTCAAGTGCGTAAGAACTGAACTCATTCAATTCATACGCAAGCGTATGGGTTGTTATTCTACCATCTATGGAGGATGTTCCTCCGGTCAATTGCCCAACTGAATGTTGCGCTTTGCTTTGACCTTTTTCTTTCGAAACTCTGGTTTCAACTTCTTCGACTCGACCTTACCGAGAGCCTTTTCAAACTCAGCGGTGGCAAGTGAACAAGCGTCACCTTCGAAATTCAGCGCATCAATACTGATGGGCACGTCGGGGTCATCCACAGGGATGAGAACCTCGATTATTTCTGATTTCGTTTTACCCATTAAATCACGTCCTTTGGTAACGTAGTCGAGCGTATCTAACACTCTTTCCGTTCTTATCCTTCTTTGTGATAATGTCGTTCTTTTTACTGATGTCTTTGAAGCCTCGCAATCGCTTGTTCTTCTTCAAAGTCTTCTTCATCAGATTCTTAGTGTAGAGTGGCTTTATCATTCCCTCTACTGCGTTAGAACCGGTTCGCCCTTGGTCGTTCGTTGCTTCTGGGTATGTGCAAGCATACCAATCAGAAATCATCGCAAAAGAGCCATCGGCTCTCTTGATGAACCCAATATCATAGTTTCCTTGCTTTTCGATATTTGGGTTTCGGAAACGAACAACAACGTGGCAGTTGCGTGGCTGTTGATTCGGCCATCCGCGACATTTAGCGGTTCCTTCTTCGCTAACAAGAACCGTGGCTTCTGGCCACAATTCTTCTAAAGCCGACACCAGTTCAGCAGTGTGTTCACTGCTAAATGCCGACTTCACTTCAGTGTAATGACTCATGTCTTTACCTCTACGGCGAGAGTATATGAATATCTCGCCCAAAAAAATAAGCGATGACTGCGTTTCCGCAGGCATCGCCTTGTGTGTTTACTGTGGCCATTGGCCGTCTCAAAGACTGTCCAAAGAGACACCCGAGCGAACTGGTGGAGTCTGGGTAACCGTAAAACGGTCAGAGCAGACTCTCCTATCAGCGAAGGAGCCTCTTTTAGAATCCGGTGTTGGAACCGGCATAACGACAGGGAAACCATAGGCTTCTGCCGCATGTGCAGACCCGAGCACGAGAACGCCGATTGGAACGACGTCGAGGAACGCAATGCCCTCTGCTCGTGGCATCTTCGTAACTGTCACAAAAGTGAGTATACTGAAAATGTCTTTCGGGGTAGCCTCGTTTTCGACAAAGTCACAGTTGAGGCTGATGCCGCAAGACGGCACCGTGGTCCCATCGTCAAAGACGAATGGGTGCGGTGAACTGTTAATCACCTTCATGCCGTTCTTCAAAACGACAAGGCCATCATTGATGGCTTGCGTGTAATCGGGGTTAGATTCCTTAGACACTGAGGTGCCGTCATTGACGGTCACCGGGTTTCCCCTCACTCATCTTCACTCTTTTCAGAGCGTCGACCAGTGCGACGGTTGGCAGACATGTCCACCTTTTTCGTCGCCTTCTTTGAGCGTTTCTTCGCTTTCTCTTGCGAGTGCGAAGGTATTCCCCATTGTGCTTGGTTCATCCGGTCGACAACTTCCTCAACAGGAAGATGCATGTCCGGCTCGAGGATTTTATCCATCCTCTTTTTATCACCAAGAACCTCTTTCAGACGCTTAGGGTCTGATGGGAGTTTTTCTCCCTCGGTTTCGGGTATCTCACGCTGAATTACGTTGGTTTCCACCTCTGCGGGTGTTCCAACATCATCAATGTGCAACTCATCGCTTTTACGCGATTTCATGTTGTATGCTTCGGAGCGGAATGGTGAATTAGCCACCTTTCCTTTTCCTCCTCCATTGACGACGGCAATGAAAATTTTGCCGTTGTTTCTTACAGCGTATTCGATGTTAACAAAGTCGGAACGAGAAACAATCTCGCCGTCTTTATCCAGCATCTTGTAAGATACTCCACCTTTGAGGCGGTATAGGGCAGGGAGCCTTGCGGCTTCCTTGCGTGCTCTACGTTGCATGTGAGCAGAAACGAACGAATCTTCTGTTTTACACAGAATAGATTCTTTGTTCACTTCAACTGTCGGAGCCTTTCGGTCATCCGACATTGCTTCCCAAGCAACGCTGGCCGCATGTGCGTATTGTTCATCAGAGAGGTCCGGATATTTCGCTTTTTCAGCGTCAATCGTTTCTTTCTCCCAATCAGCACGAATGCGTTTGAGTGCACGGGCATACGATGCTTTCGCATCTTTTACCCATGATTTGTTCGACAGAGAACTCTTGTCACGAATGTAATCGCTAACGAATTCAGTGTCTTGGGTGACCCTTACTGGTTTAGCACCCGTTAGAGGGTGGTTGTTCAGTATCTTCTCGACAAATGAAGCCGGGATTAGGTCGTCCGCATGTAGCATTCGTAGAATACCAACAACGGCTCTCCAATCACGACGTAGTCGAGCGGTTTGGGTCAACATAGACTCGACGGAGCCGGCTGTTGAGCCGTGCAGGTCGAGTTGTCGAATTCCAAGGCTGTGTGCCTTGTTCTTCGTATCCCATTCGTAAGCACCTTCAAGAAGTTCACGAATAACAAAGTAGTAATGGTGGACTTGAGCAGACTTTGGAAGTTCTACCCAAGGAACCATTGGTGCCTTGCTGTTCCGAGGAATTCTACCTTTCGGCATCATCTTCGGCTTCGTGTTTTGCTTGCCAGAGGCTTTATCAGCACTCACTCGGTGAGTGTTGTGTCTCTTAGACTTACGATTTCCGATAGGAGAGCGATGGTTGTAACCATTACTGCTCCCACCTTTTAGGTCACCACGATTAGCAGGTTTTCCCCTGCCTTGTTTGTGGTTACCTCTCTTGGAGGCATTGCCTCCTTTTCCGGCATTACCGGAATTGCGGTTTTTATTAGTCTTATTATTTGACATAATTACCTAAGAGATTCGTTTCTTTCGTTCCAACTATATTTCATGTTCTATGTTTCGAATCCCAAAAAAAAGAGTGAACGTCAATCCACTCTGGTTTTAGTTGTTGTAGTGCTCGGAGGATATCCTCTTCGCACCATGTCGCCGTGAAGTGCTTTTAATGAAGCAGTTAAGGAAGATGTTCCTTCCTTGTCTGCTGTCGTAGTTGCTTTCACAAAGCGTGGTGGATGAAATAAGTTCATCATCTACGTGTGTCCATCCGGGGAGGCATGGGGAGGCTCTATTGACAGAAGATTTAACGTCTTACGGCTACATCTTCCAAGAGCATTTGAGTTATTCACAGGAACGGAACTAACCGTAAGACGCATTCATTGGTGATAAGTCATTATCGTTGATACGTGTCCATTCCTTGTTTCGGTAAACGACTAAACGCCGACCCGCTTATTCAGCGGTCCCTCAGTCCAATTGATACCTTTCGGTCCGTCCGGTCTTAAACCGGCTGGTCCACAATTCAGAAAATCTCGTTCGGGTGTTAACCTACTAAAGTCCGATTTCTCGGTGGTGTCAGATGCCGACCTTTTGGTTTTCACGTCATAGTCGGTGTCCTGCGGCTATCAACCCGCAAGCGCGTTAGAATCACCGGGAACCCCGCAGTGTTAGTGCAGGCCCAGCATGATTCCGTATCCCCCGAGGGGGGTCTCCTTTGTCCACTACTCCTTCTGGTGCCAGCCAGAATACGGCAGTAATGATTCCAAGAGCAACCGGGTTTCCTCTTCCCGGCACATCTTCTTCGCCCGAAGGCGAACAAGTCCATAGCCCCGGGTTGATTACCGGCAAACTATTTTCCTGTCTTTTTTCTTCTTGTGTTCAATTGCGCATTATGGTCCTTTTGAACGGACCATACCCAAGCCTTACCTTGGGAGTCTTCATGCTACTCCCCGGTAAGACACACAATCCACACTCCAACCGGCCAAGCCGGAGGGGTGGTGTCCCCTACGAGACCACAATTAGGCCGGCTTTCGCCGGGGACCTCGGATGAGGCCAACCTCCGAAGAGGCACTTGTGGGTTTACAACGTAGGTATTCTGTGGCATGGTAATCATGCCTTTCTATGAAATAACACTAACCCGAGTGACTTTCGGAATTAGTATTCCGCGACACTCGGGTTATGAAGGATTTGGGATTGGTAGTCCTCTCCTCCTTCATTATATGAGTGTGCGTAGGACACATATGTTGTGCCCTGTTCTGTGGTTTTTTTGGCACATATGTGCAAATTAACCTTGATACTGCTTTGAAGCACTTAGCATGCTGTCTGCAATTTTGAGTGCTTCTTCGTAGGACTTTACTTGTCCTCCGACGTAAAGCATAGCGGCAACGGTGCATCTGACTTGGTAGTCTTCCATGTTACGGCCATACTTCGGATTGTCTTTAACAGTTTTCTGTGGCCATTGGCCGTTAAGAATCAATCATGATTGCGTATTACGCCATCATATCGAATAGGGATTCTTCGGTAGAGTATTACTTCGTTTTCACATTCCACCCTTTCTATTTGTGCTTCCCTTATCGCTTGTTTTGCTTCTTCTCTTCGTCTTCGCTTCTCTTCAGCCTTAATGATGGCTTTTCCGCTCCAACGAGACTTGCGTGATGGATTTCCTCTGTTACCCATGTTGCTCTGTGGTCCATTGGACCGTTTCAAGCCATTTCATCTGACCAGTCCTTGGCGTGCGCAGATGCTTGCATCATTGCTTCCATCATGGTCAGTCGTGCAAATATATGTGCACAGACAAATGTTGGCCCGATAATGGTTCCCTTTCCGGGGAGGACCACTTCTACCACGACATCTTCGAGAGCGACTCCGTCTATATTGAGAGTCACCATCTTTCCGATGTCGTCTGATGTGTATGTTTTTTCAGTCATACTGTTCTGTGGCCATTAGCCGAGTTGCATGATGACGGTCGTGAAAAGACCGAACATCATCAAAGTCATGCAGACCACGAAAGTCTGCGTCTTTTGTTTGATACTCATTTTTAATCTACGTTTGGGTGTCCGGCATCCACCTAATCCTCGCGCTTTGGGGGCACGAAAATTCAACAGTGGAGCACCTCCACCCAAACGAGGTTGCTACGAGGCCCCAAGGGAGCGACCCTCGGAGGATTAAGGCGGGTTGTTGCCACCTCGTAACTACCAGACTATGGTCCATTGGACCGTTACTCAATTTCTTCACCATACTCGGGTTCATAACGAGACTGCATGTTGAGGATGGTATTAGCATCAACTCCATGCTTGTTTCGCTTTGCCAAAGATTTGATAGAGGTAGAATCATGCAGACCAGCGGCCATGCAAATGATTCTTACCTTGTATCCCTTCTGTTGGGCGAGTTCAGCGTAATTCATGTATTCCCACTGACACATGTTCGTGTTGTCAACAACCACCAGTTCCTCTTCTGTGAAGAGCAATTTGATGAAGTTATTGTAACATATCTGATGTGCCATGGGGACTTCCCCACGAATGAAATTGTATTCTCCATCAGCACCATAAAAATGGTGGTCTGCCGAACACACGGAGGCGTTCGGAAACTTCTTTGCGATGGATGTTGATTTGCCACTTCCGGGCAAACCACGATAGATGATTACCGTGCCTTTCTTTTTCGGCTTTTGAGGTTTAGGGTTGTAAGCCTCTACCTCATTTTCTTCGAAGAATTTACGGGGTGAACCGTAGTGTTCCTTCATATACCGAATAACATCGGGACTGGCATCGCCAATCATATCATCATAAATGTCTTTTTTAGAGAACATCTGCGACCCATTGGGTCATTCTTCTTCTGTTGAGGTTTTAACTTCTCTCAACTTTTCTGCCTTACGGGCACGAAGAGTTCGACGGCGAGCCGCCTTCTTGCCCGGTTGTTCAAGCCGGACAGCGATAGATTTGTCACAGTGTGGACATTTCATCTGTGGTCCATAAGACCGTTTCAAGCAAGACCAAGGAACTCGTCCCAACATTTGTCGGAACAGATTCCTGTTTGGTGTTGCTCTTTTTGAATAGCGGTGCCGCCATTGGCAACTGCTTCTTCACGAGTAGGGAAGTCGGTCTCGTAGACCTTTCCACAATTCGGACAACTTTTTTGTGTCATCTGTGAACCATACAAATTCTGTGCAGTTCTCGCACATTGATTCGGTTCTATGGCCATTGGCCTTATTCTGCTGGGTTAGCCAAGATATATCTTGGTTCTTCCTCAACATGTTTTGGAGAGCGGAAACTTCCTTTCTCTCCACAAGTAGGGCATTGCATGCGTCCAGCAAATGGAATGTAGTCACTCATTTTGTGACCACATATTTTCCATGCGCTACCCTTTTCAATACGTGCATAACACAGCATCTATGGCTCATTGAGCCGGAGAAGCACCAAGGTGCTCCATGTAGCCAATAAAGGCTTGAAAGAGTTCGATGTTCATTACTTGCTTACTGGAAGTAATCATCAAACTTTTATCATCAAAGTGGATTGTTACCAACCCATGTTCAGTCTCAAAAGACATCATCTGTGAACCATTCCGTCTTTATGAAGTTCCTCCAACTTGATTCGGTTCTATGAGCATTCCATTCACCTGTATTTCTAACTATATGATTTGCTCTATGGTCCTTATGGACCGTTTCAAACGAACGGAGAGTTCGGGAAGACAGTTGGCACCTCAATGATGTTTTCACTGTCTTGGAAGAAAGCCTGTGGCGGCGGTGATTCACCTTGTTCAACTTCCCACATAACTTGATGCAGGTGGAACAAGAACAACTTGGCGACATAGCGTCGCGCTCGTGCGTGAATGTGTGCCGGCGGAAGCATAGGTGTTCCGTCTTCAACAATTGCTTTCTTGGGGAGCGTTGCTCCTCCAAACTTCTGTCCTTTCTTATCGGATTCCCACTCTGAACGTGCCCAATCACTGGCCACTGCTCCAGAATACCACTTGTAGGCATTCGTGTTCTTTCCGATGTTTTTCTTCAAAGCAAGTTCTGCCGCTTTGGCATTCTCACCATTGAAGTTGCGCTCCCATTCTTGGGATTTACGCGCAACGAAGATTTGACCGTAGAAGTCGTCCTTATGGTTTTGAACCTTTACGAACGATTCACCCAACTTGTAGCACAGCGTTTTGAGTGCTGTGTTCCATGGTCGGCGTGTTTTCTTTTCCCACTGAATGCGAGGATTCATTCCTGCAAACGTGTGCCATTGTCCAGCGTAATTGATAGGCTCGTGGCCACAATTATCTGTGCAGGCACCCTTTTCAGCGGTGCATGGAAGGTTCTTCTTCCCCTTGAGTGCGACGTTATGACAACGCCACGGAGCAATATCAAGGTGAGCCATGAATCCAGCCGCAATTACCGGGCCAATGCCCGGAATGCTTCGCATCCATTGTCCCACTTTATTGCTCGTGCTGTAAGCATCGAGTGCTCCTGCAATTTGCTTTTCAAGGGTATGAGCCTGCGTATAGAACCATGTTAGCAGTTCGTGCGGCTCACCGAATTCTTCCATAGTCCGAATCTGGCTGGCGTATTGAATACGCTTTTCCTGCATACGGTAGTATGCGTCAACCAGAAACCGAACTTCCGGTTTCTTCAATGAAGATGACGATTTCTTCAAATCTCTCGTCATCTTTTTGATGAGGTCTACCTCATCATACAATTCAATGTCGTCTGACATCTGGGGTCCCCCATTAGGGAACCGAGTCGGTCTTACTCCTCCGACATTCGAGCGTCAACAGCGTCAAAGTATCGCTGATACTTTGCCGCCTCCTTCACCGGGTCTCGACCCGGGATTGGGTTCAGCGAATTGAAGGTCTTATCGGCCTTCGTTACGGATGCGGCATCCATCGAAAGGTTCTGAATCCTCTCGACTTCCCACGCCTTCTTCGCAACTTTGTCTTTAGGGTCATCTTCCGGATGGTCTGGCCGAGGCCAAACTACCGTAAGTTCCATCACTTTAGAAGTAATAGAGCGAGCCCATCTCATGTTCCCATTGCGGCATACAGCCAGCAAGTGGTTGAGTTTTCCTTTCGGGGAAAGGAAGTCCCAAGGCTCTGGTTCAGCAATTCGGAACCCATACTTGTCGAGTTCTTCCTTAGCGTAATCCAACATGTGTGGAACGTCTTCAAGGACGTCGTGGCAAACGGCCACGCACATGTTATCGAGTTTCGACCATGCAGGGTCGATTAGGCACGATACACCCAACGGGTGCATAATATACGCGCCTCCAGTTTTACGTTGCTGGTCTTTATGCGCCAGCGACGCAACCCACGCAACCATTGCGTAGGTATGTAGGTCGTCATCAACGACCATGCGGTTTCCATTATCAGTTATGTTTGACATGTTTACTCTAAGACCCATTGGGTCATTTTCCGCGTTTCTCGCCATATAGGCACGGAAAGCCTTTTGGATTTTATCTGCGGCAATCAGTTTTCTTTCTGACTCAGCAGTTTGTATTCCCAAATATGCTTTTTCGAACTCTGTAATAAATTCAGTAATTTCGATTTCGTTTAATTGTCTCAAGTCAAAAGCGGCAACGCTTTTGCCTGTTCCGGGAATGCCCCTAAAAGTGGGCATACCGAATCCATATGTTTCAGAAGACATCTATGGCCATTGGCCGGTTACTCCATCTTGCGGAGTTCGTGAACCCATGCTCCAAAAGAGCCGGGTTTCGCAATTCGAACTGGAAGGTTCCCTTCCATGATGAATTCGGCTCGTTCCCACTCGTCAGTAGGCTTGAGGTCCTTATCCACCCAGAGGTGTTTTCTGTTCAAAAAAAATGCAGGAATTTCTTGCATCTGTGGCCCATTAGGCCGGTTCACTCTTCCTCGTCTTCCCACGCGTCGGGGAAGGTTTGGTCAGGTTCCCAAGACTTGACGATGGCAGAAAGTTCAGCGACTTTCTCCTCCGTAAGCCATCCCCACCTTTTGTTGAATTGGGGGATACCATCCTTCAGGACGGTCAAGTGGAAGAGCCTCATACCGGAACCAACCACATGGTTGCCGACGGAAACTCCCCATCCGTTCTCAAATTCTTGAGACATTCTGCGACCCATTGGGTCATTCTTCCTCTTCCCACTCGGGGAAGACTTGGTCTTGTTTCCAAGACTCCACCTCAGAAGCGAGTCTACTCACTTCATCTTCGGTAACGTAGCATACGCCACCCCGGCCAACGGGGTTTGCGTAGTGCTCTCTACCGCCTCTCAAGACGGCCAATCTGGGGAGTTCATCTTCTCTTCTTTCGATGGATACTCCCCATCCATTTGCAAAATTCAAACGCATGGTATCTGCGACCCATTAGGTCATTCTTCTTCCCAATCTGGGAAGGTTTGGTCTTCCGACCAAGAGGCCACTTCAGAAGTAAGTTCCCTTACTTCTTCATCAGTTAGCCATCCGCGGGTGTCTCCCTGCGCTACGGGATTAGCGTAGTGCAGTCTTCCGTCTTTTAGAACGGCGAGTTCGGTTCCACGAGAGAACGCGAACTCAATGATGGAGACTCCCCATCCATTTGCAAAGTGTGTCTGCATAGTTTTCTGCGAAGTCATTGACTTCATTTATTCACCCTCAATATTCTACCTCTACCAACCACATGGGCCTTCGAGAACATAACACGTGTATATGTTGAACGCACTCGGGTAAGATTTGCATTCGTAGAACGATAGTCATTCTGACATCTGGGGCCCATGGGGCCTTTGTCAAACCGGCATATTATCCGGTCTGTTTGGCTGGATGTGTTGTTCCAGACGGAACCCTCCAGCAACAATGTTCCCCATAAGGAGCATTGTCATTTCGACCATTTCTTGGGTTGTGGTGGCCCACATCCAAGCGGTATTGGTCTCGTGGTCAATAACAAAGTCATTAGCCATTCTGGGGCCCTTTAGGGCCTTTTTTTTTGTTTAATATATGCATTACTACCTACTTACTCGCCACCAGTGGTTCTCCTCGGTCATAGACGTTGGGCCATAGTTGGTTTTTCAATAGATTCTTGCTTCACTTAGTTTAATGTTTGAGGCACATTAGGTAAAGTCACCTTGGTGTTCGGTCACCGCCCGCGACCTGCCGTTAAGCAGACAACGTCAACCGCGCTTGTAAGCGCAGAATTGACATTGCATCGAAGTGACGCCCCCGGTGTTCCGCCTCACAGAACCTCTACGCTGGTTGCGCTTCGGTTTGTTCGAGCGACCGAACGGGTAGTTCGTCCTCTTCGACATACGTCGCCCACAAATATGGCACTTCATGGGTTTCCTATGGGTTACAATAACCCAAAAAATCAACCGTGTTGTAATAATACAACACGGTTTAATTCGTTCCTTCTGTGAGCGGGGAGGTGAAGGAGAGCCCCCGCTCGAGGATGCTGTTTCGTCGCCTCCTATTGCACGACAGGTTTCTGATAAGGGTGTTTGCCTGCTCCCATTCCTATGTGACCCGCCACCATTCTATTCAGCACGGCGGTCACTTCTATTCTCATAAGTTTCGGACAGGGTGTGAAACCTTCTTACTATTATGTCAATCCCATGGATTGAACGAATCCTTTCCAATCTGAGTCAACTTTACGCAAGGTCTGTTATGCGAGAGGTATTGTTGACTGACTTTACCTCCAGTAGACGGAATCGTCGTTCTACTCGCCCCCATTGGAGGTCTTGGTTTATCTATACGCAACAGTGTGTGCCGAGAGTCATTGGGACTTAGCCCTCTCCTCGAACGATTGCACACTACTCGCCACCATACTCGCATAAAACGAGTAATGGTCACGCAGTTGAGCCCAAGTAAGGTCATACTGGATTCCCATCATATCAAATGATACTCTTCCAGTTGGGTCCTTCTTGGCCTTTGACATGACTACGGGTGGCTTGGGTATGGCACGGCTGGTAGCCATGGCATATTGCCCAAGTTCGAGTCGACGCAAAGGTCCCCAGAACATTTTTGTGTATATTTTGCTTGCTTTGTTTGATTTCTTATTTTTATTCATATTTATCAATCCTGAACTATTGTTCTATGAAGTCATTAACTTCGTCGAAGATTAGTCTGAATCAGATTCAAACTTGGTCTTCATGCGATATCTTGCACCGGCCACGCTGGCAGTCCGAGCAGGTGTAGAGGGTGTTAATCTCTACGTCAGCCCATATTGGAGTGCCGTTGACATGGCCGACTACTTTAGAAATAGTTGGCATGTTAATCTGTGGAACCATAGGCTCCGTCACTGGGTATCAAATTGTCTGATACCTCGTCGTGGTCGAGTAGGATTATTTTCATAATCTCCGACGTAATACGTGTTGTATTCGTCGCCAACCAAAACGGTGACGTTGAACGACCGCCCAGAGCCGTCCTCGCGTTGAATGGACTGAAGTAGTCCAACTTTCTCAACGCCATTTTCGTGCACGATGATTCGTGCAGGGCTTTCTCTCATTGAGAGAAACAACATGTCGAGATTATCGACATGACGATTATCAGCATAAAGGATGCAGATATCCATCTGTGGCCCACGGCGGCATGTTCCGGTGGGGCCCACTTTACTACACCGCACAATGACTTCAACGGGCATCCACCCTCCATCATTGGTTCCTATTTGTGTAAAGTTGTGTGTTATAAATTCAAGGTTTCACCTCCTCTCGATTTGCGGGTTCCCCCGCACTTCTAAGGATGATTTAGTAAGTGAGTTTTTTCGATTCTCAACAGAGGTCTCTCTCGGACATATCTTGAGTTCCGCTTACATGGTTCATCCCAACCTAAGACCCAAAGGGCCATAAAAAATAGCCGATAATCACGTTGATTTCTCAAAGTGACCATCGGCTGACTGTTACAACGTTTAACTGTGTTGTATGTGTTTGAACAGTTCCACCCACTTCTCCTCTGCCTGCTTGCAATTAAATGCAGTTTACTTAGAGTCTACATAAATGCAGATTCTTCGCAAACACAGACAGTATCAACAAAATGAGTTTTCCTGTCCAATCTGTGATTGGCTTGTCCGCTGTCGTCGACATCGAGTAGGTCGGGTTTCCTTTCGGTCCCCCTACCTTTTTGCTCTGTCTCGGCGTTAATCACCAATCTGTGAAGGAGTTGGTTGTCTCTGAGGGGTCCTTTTAGGATACTCCCCTCTCCTCCTTCATTATATGAGTGTGCGTGAGTCACATATGTGATGCACACATCGCTGTTTTACTACGTTCGAATACTATTTTTGGCACATATACTTGCAAATATATGTTCAATTCTAATATTCGAACTCCCATCCCTACCTTGTGTATTGCATATTGTCAGCCTTTGGGGCTTAGAATATGTTCTACACATCACCGAAGACAAGTTTCGGATTACTCTGCCTCGCCGGCAGATGTGACATAGGTCTTCTGTATCACTGTTATCCTATTCGGTTAAATTACTCCTTAGCACCACCGAACCGTGTCTAAGGGATTGTCAACGCACCTGTCATTTGGGTAGAGACAGTTCTCTACCTCCACAACAGTCTGTTTGTGCTCTAATCTATGGGCAAGTGTCAATCTTCCCCTCCGCCACACAAGACAATCCTTCGAAAGTCATGGTGACGGTATTAGTTTACGGCAACCCAATTGCATGAGTGTTTCAAGTCCGAAGGGGCATCTACACCTCACTATGCGAGGATTTTACCCTATCTGTGACCCATTGGGCCATCATGAGAGTTTTTCCATAGTCGACGCCCACTCTGATGGGTCGATTTCTCTACCATCATAGTCGTTTTCGTCGACAAATGTTCGGATGAACATTATGGAGTATTGCGGGTTACGCAAGTCATACCATATGGTTGTTCTCTCATCAGCGGCAGGGCCGCTAAATGACAGGCCATGGGCCTGTGTTCCAGAAACACATTGCTTTGGTTCATGAGGTAGTTTTGACACTGCCTCAAGGACTTCTGCCTTGGTTTCTGCTTTGATAAATGCGTAATTAAACGACATCTGTGACCCATTGGGCCAAGTTATGCTTCTTGAGTCATCTCGAAAATGAATTCCGGATGCTCAAAGCGGCATACGATGTTACCGTCAAAGTCGAGAAATATATGCTTCTCAACCATCGGGTTGTCAAGTAGGTCTTGAACGTTCATCTGTGGCCCTACACGAATGTAGGGGCCTTTATATGCGATACACCGGAACCCCGTCCAGCCGTGTATTGCATTCAATGTTTTTATTTATACTCGGCTCTGCCCGAGTCGAGACCTCCGGAGTCTCAATTATTTACTTTTAATTTACCCTCATGGGGCCTATGTGGTTGCTAAACCACGAGTAATATCAATAATTACTATAACTTCCGCGAGTTTCCTCTTGTGTCAGTATCGCCGGCATGACCCGGGACGACACCTTTGCGTGAGCACAAGCACATTCTTCTTCATCCCTTACGGGATGCCACAATCAAATGTGGTTCGTAGTCGCAGTCCTGTTTCTCAGGAATGTATTGCTAATTGTGGCGTTCCGTGCAGTGTTTCCACTGGCCGGCCCCCGGCCTCTCGACCATTCTACCACCTCGTTACAGTAATCTCCATTACTTTTAGGAGATTTTTTTTTCGCCTACCCTTGGAGGGGTAGGACTTTTGCGATTCCTCAAGAGGCATTGAATAAACCCGAAGGTTAAGCCTCAAGAGGACAGCAGGCTCAAAAGAACCTGCCTTGGTCTGTGAAGGATAGTAAGTGGGCCCTTGTCGTCCTCACCACTATCATCGGAGAGATTGTTAGTCTCTCCTCCTTCATTATATTGGTGTGCGTGACCTACATATGTGGTGCATCACACAAGCCTTGTAGACTCAATGTAGCACCTGTCACATAGGGCATCTTGGTTCAATTGTAGGAATTCATTGCACTTTGCACAGTGCCCTCGGTCTACTACCCAGCCTTCTCTGGTTGCCGTCTTACCATATGGTCCACTCATGTTCTCTGGCATAGTCCAGAAAGACTCTGTTTCAGTAGTCCCACGCTTGCGTTCTCTGCGGACCATCTTGAATGATGGCCTCTTTGAAAGAAGATTTGCTAACTTCATCAAGGACATTCCATCCTTGGTATTACAATTGAGCCAAGACTCAACTGCTCTAATGGATACTTCGTTTACATCGTTCTTAATTTGAATATCAAGAAACGCCGATTTTATTTGATTTACCTTTCTGTCACCTTTTGGCACACTACTCACCCTTTTCCAAGTCATGTGCGTCAAGTAAACGCCGCACGACTTCCCACCAAGATTCTTTTGGACGGCGCATGTTGCTCAATCGGTCATGGTCAAAACGGCGGATTCGGATGGTGGTAAAGGCATCTTCGACCGATGATTCATTGCTCGCCATTGATAAGTCCAAAGCGATTTCACCTATAACTGTTACTTTTGTTGAGAAATAGAGATTGACCGCATTCTTTATGTCCAATATTAACCTGCGACGTCCATGAAGGAATTCGATTTCGACATAACGGTGTCAATTAAAGGAAAGAACCTTGAGTCAGTGAAGAACAAGTTATCTGGTTGGTTGGAACCCAGCCTCGCACTCAAGAAGAACGATTCAATCACGCTCAAGAGCGTCGATTTGTCTGATAATGCCACTACAACCAAGAAGCCGGCTACAAAAAAGAAGACTCTAACAAAGAAAAAGGCGAAAGCCGAAGAATCTGACGAGGAAGAGTGGGACCCAGACTGGGACGACGCAGAATGGGACTCATTAGACGAAGACGAAGAAGACTGGGACGAAGACGACGACGTTGATTGGGATTCATTAGATGAAGATGACGAAGAATCTGACGAAGAGCCCGAAGAAGAGAAAGAGGAATCTGAAGAACCCGAAGAATCAGAAGAATCAGAAGATGAGTGGGGATTGAACTCGCTAATGAGCAAAGGAAACGACACTTCTGATGATGACGACGATGACGACGATGATTGGGATGACGATTGGGAATGATTTACTCTCAAGAGAAGAAAGCAACTTCGGATTAGGCGTAGTTGACGCCATTTGTTGCGTCCTTGGGTTGCTTACCGTCTTTCTGGGGGTATGGATAGACGGTTTTAGCGTATTTTTCGTAGTGTTATTCTTATTATCTGTGTTCATGGGTATGGCGGCAAAGATACGCTTATCTCGGGAAAGGGATATGTCTAACAACAACGTCCCCGAACCATGGCAGACCCGCTAAAGCACAAGAGAGTCCCTATTCACAAGGTCCTCACTAAAGGACAAAGTAAACTTCTTCTCAAGCAACAAAAAGTAAACGACATCGAAAGAATGCCTCGTATTCTTTTCAACGATGCTGTGCTGGTCCGCATGAGAGCAGAGGGACAAGACATGGAGGTCGGGGACATTATACAGATTGAGAGAGACGACCTTGTGAGTGGCAAGTTACTAACATGGAGGCTGGTTGTCAATGACTGATGTCATACTTGAGTGTTGGACAGATGGTTCAACAATCAAGAGAAATAATAGTGGGCGAGGAGATTGTGGAATTGGTTATGCCGTCACAGATGGCAATGACATATTGTTCTGCGGCGGAGAATTCATCGGGACCCAAACGAGTAATTACGCTGAACTTTACGCAATCTTACGATGTTTGGAGGAAGTTGCCGAAAAGATAGAAGGAGAAGTAATGTCACTCGTCATATATTCAGATAGTGAAGTATCTGTTAAAGGATTACGAGGCGAATATGACATACAGTCCCCTAACTTGAAGCCTATTATGGAAAAGATAGAAAGTATATCGGGAGACTTACCATCTGAACCCGAATACGAATGGGTAAGGGGACATAGTGGAGAACCATTAAATGAATTCGTAGACAAGTTAGCATATGTATGCTCTACGGGTTATCCTTATGATGACTGAACGCTTGGGGTGTATCGATGGACTTCTACAAGCGGGGCTTTGGGAGCGTTTCCACTCCGACCATTGCAGAGGCATTAAAGTCGATACGTGGAACCAAAATAGAAACCATCGCGCCCAACGACAAACAGAAGTGTGGAACTTGCAAATACTACAAACCAATAGGAGATGGTATGTATGGTGGATGCGTATTATGGGAAAAGAAAGCACGTCGCCCAATGAAGGTTCACACTAATTGGTTCTGTCAAGGATTCAAGGCAAACCTAAGAGTGGCGAACCTTGGTAACGCTATGCAAAAAGCAATGCTATCAGATTCTCGGAATGTTGTTCCCGGTGACGCCCCGTGGTCTAAACTCGGAGAGTATGGAAATAATGTGAAACTGCAACACGGCGGGAAACCTTTCGCAATCGTAAACTTCGGCAACAGTGTCAAAACTAATCTTAGACGAGGGACACATATTCCGATTTCGGATATATTTGACGTCAAATCAGACGGAGAAGCGAACGGAGTATGGACAATCGAAGTAACTTCAGAAGTAGAAGAAGGATACTTTGACAGCATGCTAAAGCAAGCCAATTATCAGATGAGATTCACTATGGTTCCGCAAATCTATTCAGCCAGACCTCTGGTAGTAGAATGGTTTGCGACAGATGAGGCCCTTTATGACAAAGTAGGTAGCGGAAAAGAGCGCATACGCCGAAACATCAATAGAAAGGGTTACGACTATGTTCCGGCGGGACAAGTTGTAGACCTCACGGGACTTCTTTTTGCAGACGTGGATAGACCGGCATTTGCGAAAGAGGGAACACAGAACCATCGTATCACCCGCCAAATGAAGTTCAAGGTGCGGTGTAGGCATGGATGAAGAAGTTAGAGTAACATCATTCTATTGGTTCTTCCGTAAAGACCAACTTCGGTCAGAGATTCTGGAAAATGGAAAAGAAATTACAGTAACAGATATCGATATTTCTGGCGGAGACCGAAGGTTTTTACCGACATCGCTCACCGCCGCTGTCGCGTATTTTTACATGCACCCAGACGCAGAAGGACTACGGTCGACTAAAATTAATTATTTCGTGGGACAAGTCAATGTAGGGACCTTCGACGACAGTCCCGATGAAGAAGGCATCATTCCTACGATACCAGCCACATTCTATGAGACAGAAGATGTGTATGACTTATCCGAACAATATCCAGATGAATTCGATGATATGGGCATGCGAGGAGCATATGTTTCTACGCCCCTACAATTAACAGCGAAAGTTAATGTGAAGGATACTGTGGTAACTACCGACGAAAAAGTAATTCGTCGTGTAGGGATGAATATGATGTCTCCAGAAGACATACGTGCAATGTCTGTATTGCAAGTTACTAATCACTCCACAATAACGCAAACTCGTCAACCTACACCTGTGCTTAACGGACCAGTGGATGGTAGACTTGGAGCAAGTGAAAGAAGCGGGGAATGTCAAACATGTGGAGGCTTGCTTGATAATGAACCCTATTGCCCCGGGCACTTTGGACACATTGAACTTGCTGAACCCGTGCCACACGTTTTGTTTGCGATAGCCGCTAACCCGAATTCATTTGATTCCGTCTTGAATATGTTTTGCCACCACTGCTTCAAGATTCCAATATCTGACGAAAGGTATGACGAGTTAGCACCGAAAATAGAGAGAATTCACCGAATATCCAAGAACCCAAGCGGCGTAGGTAGGATTCGTAACTTAATCAATACAGCGATTAGGAAAGAAAAGAACAGGGATTCCAATAGAGGTGTTATCGTTTGTCCCCATTGCGAAAAAGATTCACCGTTAGTGACATGGAACATAAGACAGAGAATGTTCCTTTTACAACCAGCACTAAAGAAGAACGTCGGACCTCGATTCTATCCCTATTCCAACGTGTATATTCTATTACAGTCGATTACAGACGAAAATGCTCGCATGATGGGCTTTGACGCCCCCACTATGCGCCCCGAATACATGATGATGAAGGTTCTACCCGTCGCCCCCAACACTATGAGGTATATGCAAGAAGACTTCAAGACAGGTAAGCCAATGGAGAACGACCTTACCATGATGTATTCGCAAGTTGTTCGTGTCAATAACCAGATTAAGCAAGCAAAACAACGTGGCTACGACCCCGGAGAAATTCAAAGTCGCAAGGTAGGCGATTTGTTCCGTTCTGTGGCACACTGCTTCTATAATCAGAATGCCAGCATTGGTATGTTCAAAGCCAAGACGGTCCGCACGAAAGCAGGGAGAGAAAAGCGGACAATTAGGGCCGGTATCCTCGATACCATGTCTGGATATGGAAGCAAGAAAACCATCTTTCGGAGAAGGATGAATTCCAAAGTAGTTAACAATGTCATACGGTCGGTAATTACGGCTAACGGAGACCTTTCGATTAACGAAGTAGGAGTGCCTACTGCGGCGTGTATGAACACGTATGTGAGAGTGAAGGTAACGGAAGAAAACATAGACCAATTAACAGAACTCGTCATTAGAGGGGTGCCTTCCGAAAAGCGGTCAATTACACACAATTGGTCTCTTGGAGATATTGTAAAGCAAAGATATCCGGGAGCGATGTGGGTTGAACCATACGGACTCAAAGAAGTCAGAAGGTGGAAACTTGATGATACTCCTCTCTGGAACAACGGAAGATGGGGAGCCATCGGCGAAGAATGGGTAGAGCACAAGAATACTATACCTAAGCCAGACGAAAATAGCACCGTAGATTTCGCTAAAAAAATGAAGCGAGAAGAATGGATGTTTGAGTGGGAAAAGAACATGGAGAAGCGTAGAGAAATGTTTGGACCAGAAGGGTCTGTTAAATTAAAGGTCGGAGATGTCGTCGCTCGTAACGTATTGCCCGGAGACTACGTTTTGTTTGGCAGACAACCCTCCTTACACCGCCAATCATTGAATGGGTTGAGAGTGGTTCCATTAGACCAGCATTCGATATCGTTTAACCCAGCAATTTGTGTTCCGTTTAACGCCGATTATGATGGTGACCAAATGAACATCTATGTTCCCGGTTCTGAAGAGGCCATGAACGAAATAAGAGACAAGTTACAGTTACGAGACAACATGCTTCATCACCGTATGGGTAAGTTGGTGATTGGAACAGACCACGACCAGACTTCTGGCGTTTATCTCTTGACAATGAAGCATAAGAGTAAGGCCAATACCTTCAACGAGTCCATAGGCGTTGGTTTCGATTCAGATGGCGTGGTGTATTTCAGTAAGAAGAGTATGCTTGAATTATTCAGTAAAGTATACCATAAGGACGGCAGTAAAACAGACGATGGGGTCGACATCATCCAATACATTGAAGACATCGGTAAGCCAGATGTCAAAGGTAAATACTATTCTGGATATCGTTGCATAAGTCTCCTACTACCAGATGGAATCAACGCTAAATTCAAGTCTGGTATACTTTACAATGAAGACGGGACAATGGTTCTCAACGACAAAGGAAAGCCCGAGAAGGACACGACGGTAATCATTGATGGTGAAATGATTACGGGCACACTTGACAAGACATTCGCAGGCAAGGAAAAGGGAACAATCGCTCCCGCATTCTACTATCGCTTCGGTTACGAAGAGGGCGGTAAGCAGATGCAGAGGTTCGTGGACATGTTATGCCGTCTTGGATTCTCTGCACATCACGCAGTAGGCTATTCAATGGGCGTAGCAGATTGTGGCCTCCCTATGGAATACTATGAGGACATACGAGCAGGTTACGATACTACCTCCGAAGTATGCAAGGACATAAATGTCGACTTCGCCAATTACAACTTACAGAAGTATGTGGATAGCGACAAGTGGCTTTCTCCAGATTATTCTAAATCAGAGAAGCAACAGATTCTCGATAAGAATCCGTATCAGTTCCGTCAAATGCTCATTTACGAAGCACAGGCACCTTGGGAAGATGGTGTTGCTATGGCAGTATCTCAAATCGCTGGCGCAGACAACGCTATGGAGATTGCCGTTAGGTCTGGTGGGAGAGGCAAGGAACTCAATATCCAGCAGATGGGTGCCGCATATGGACAGGTAAGGATTTCTGGTGTTTTACCCGTGCGAGGCTTCCAAAGTAAAGGGTGGACTTCCTATAAGAATTATGAAGAGAACGAAGATGGAGAAATGGTTCCTCAAGAAATAATAGAACATACCACGATTCTACCACGGAACTTCTCCCACTACCCTCTTACTGGATACGACATAGAGCATCCAATACACAACGGATATACCCGTAACTCATATTACACCGGAATGGAGCCACACGAATACTTCATGGCTTCTGTCGCAGGAAGAAGGTCGGACATGGAGTCTTCTTCGGGTGCTCTACAAGACTCTGGTTATCTCGCTAACAAGGTGAGAAGGTCATTAGAGTCGCTTGTGGTAGACAAAGACGGAAAGACCATAGATTTGAAGGACAACTCAATCATATCTTTCAGAGCCGGCGGAGATGGGTTCCGAGCATACTCTGCTAAGATGGTTCACCGATTCCCGGACGGACAGGTAAAAGATGACTTCACTGTTAGTGGTCCCGATGAAGATTTCACCATCGAATTACAACCATATTTCTTCGAATTTACATGTAAGCACAAGGTTCCACTTGGAATGGATTGCGATGATTGTGTTAAGGGAAGTGCCCATATAGAATTCCTCGAGGACGAAATTTCTAAGAAACACCACGCTAACAAACTCATTTCGGCTGTAAAACATGTTCTATCGAAAAGAGAAGTCATGAAGCCCATGGTAAAAGCAATGGTAGACAAGTTACTCTGGTGGATTGAAGAGAACAAGGTTCAACCCGGAGAAGCAATCGGTTCAACTGCCGCAGGTTGTCTCGCAGAACCGGCAACACAGGGTTCTCTTAGAACATTCCACGCTGGTGGTAAAGGACAGGGAACATCTGTGGACCGTCTTGAGCAAGTTGTCGAGTGTTCTGACCAAAATAAACCGGGTAAACAGGTGTTTACTTACGTCACTCTGAAACCAGAATATTGGAACGAGAAAGATGCGGACCGTATTGCAGATTGGTGTTCTGTTCAATTTATTGGCGATATACTTGATGTCGTCGACTACGATATAGAGAACGGCCTATGTATCTTCTACGTTGATAGGAAGAAAGCCACAGATAAGAGCATCGACCTCGAGTTTGCTATGCGTCAAGTGAGAAGGGTTTTCCGTGACCTGCAAAGTTCACCAGACGGAGAGTTAAGAGCCGAGATTGGCGAAGGAGATAACTTCGTTATCAAGGTAAATTCTACATCTGCAAGAGCAATGCTAAACATGCGAGACTACATTTCACTGGTTCAAGTATCTGGATTACCGCAAGGGGGTTCCACATACATAACTCGCAAAGATGGGGAGTATGGTCTGCAAATCGATTCTGCTCATGAACAGGTATGGGATGGCCTTGTCCGATTACTTGGCGATTATGTTGATGTAGATACGATATGGTGTGATAATCCTAAGACGGTAGAGAAATTCCTCGGAATAGAAGCCGCACAAGCCTGTGTAGCCGACCAACTGAATTATCAGATGAATGCTTCAAGCGGAATAGGCGACTATGATTACCGATATGTCACTACTATCGCAGAAGCGATATCTGCTAAAGGTAAACTGATTGGATTGGGTCCGGGTTCCGGTAACATAGGGACTAATTCCGTCAATACTTTCGATTCAATGGCTATGGAAGACGTGAAGAAGCAATTGCGAGGAGGAGTAGTGATTGGAAACGTATCCGATATGCGCTCTGTCACGGGCTCTACAATAGCAGGAAGACCTCCATTAGTAGGCCAAGAGTTACTCAAGTATATCGAGTGAGTAGAGGTGGGCTACTCGCATGGTTTAGCGAAAGCAAGATATCCCTAACGTATGCGGCAAGTATTTTCGGAGAGACAGTAGATAAAAAGTGAAAGTGTCTTAGAACATGTTTCAAGTAATTATTCTAACCAATAACCACGGTTCCGACGCCCGAAAAAATATAGAATGCGTTAACTTGTCACACTAATTCTAAAATTCGCATTACTGAGAGCCGGCTCAAAGTCATTAAATTCCTACTTTCTTTTTTCCAGAGGCGCAGTGCCCCTAAATTTTGACCCTTAATTTTTTTAGAACCCAAACGTATGCGCTTAGTAGAGGAATTCTTGGAGAGTAGGAGGTCTGAAACCACGGATGATTTCGATATCCCACTGCATGCCTTCAAACACGTTCTTGAGAGGCTCAACAACAGTAGAATTGGCAAGAGCCTCAAAGTCTGGAGTGAATGCTTCGGCTTGTTCGATGTTACGGACACCAATGAAGCCATACTGTCGGCCCAGAACCTTGTTGTTCCTGTATGGGACAGGATAGGGGCCATCTCGGACAGGTATGGAGTAAAACGACTCCCCTTTGACAATAGGAGGCTCGTTCTCATTAGCAATGAGGTCATTGAACCAAGCCGCCGCAGATGCACGCTCATCCATTAGTC
>Ga0115012_10000485_pt1 | contig 22495 bp, 22 predicted proteins | sample TroAtlMetagenome_FD_88706 | JGI IMG/M metagenome (GOLD analysis project Ga0115012, IMG submission 88706) | Marine eukaryotic phytoplankton communities from Atlantic Ocean - Tropical Atlantic ANT10 Metagenome | ecosystem: Environmental > Aquatic > Marine > Oceanic | place: Tropical Atlantic...
GTGGGTGAGGCTGCGCTTTATGGCGTATTCGAGCCTGCCTTCGACAAGGAGGGTTAAGTCGTAACAAGGTATCTGTAGGGGAACCTGCAGATGGATCACCTCCTAAGAAACCGGAGGCTGGAGTCCTTTTGGGCTCCAGTCTCCACTCCTTTTTTTATACGCATCTAACTTTACTTTTTACAGCAAGTGTGATGATTAAACTCACGCTTTAGAACTGAGTTTTTCCAACTTTTCAGATAATGTATTTCTAAAAGTCAGTAAACAAAGCCTAGGTGCATCAGTATTTACTGTGATTGTGGCACCTCTGTTGAAGTGTACTTCATCCCATCCATCTGGTACTACGTAGCCTCTATGCATGTCAGAGGTAAGTATTGTTGATTCAGTAGTCCAATCTACCCAAGACCAAGGCTCATCTATTCTTTGGCTGTGAGGTATATCTCTAGCAACAAAGAAATAATGATCACTCCAATCACCTTCATTGATTCTTGATTGAAGTTTATTCATAGTTTTAGAGTCTATAGTGTGATTTAGCCAGGCTCCTTGGCCTAACCATGTTGAGAAGAGTAATCCACTGCTCTGTTGACGACATTTCTTATCGCCTCTTCTAAGGTGATATTTGCTAGGTGCATATTGGTGAGTATTTGCTATCAATAGGTCATTCATTGCTGGGTCAGTAGTAAATCGGTTGCCAGATGTCGAATCTATTATCGCTTGTAATCTTGGAATGTCATTAATTATCGCTTTACCACTAAGGGCTAATTGAATATCTTCTGAGAAAGTATCAATATCACTATCCATGTAAAATCCATAACTGCCATCAGGGTCTTGGCTAATAGGGTGAGAATTAACTCCCATAACTGGTGTATTTGCATCGATATTGTGTGAAATACTGGTTAAGGTTCCATCACCGCCTAAAACAATAACAAGGTCTCTTCCTATGAAATCAGCTCGCCTTACTTGTTCTCTCGCACGTATTTCGATTCTGATTTCTTTAGTATTTTGGAGTTCAGTTAGGACTTTTTTTACCGTATCAAGACTTTTGTCATGTACAGACTCGAAGTTTTTTTTGAAAACTACTAAGATGTCTGTCATAGACCCGCCTCAATTGATGCAAACGCTCTTCCTTCTTGAAAACCTCCATTTATTATCAAACAAAAAATACGAGTCTTGAAGTGCTTTCGCCCTTGAGCAATATCTATGCAACCAGACCCTTGGAGTGGATTTGAACCTGAGCACAAGTCTGCAGAATCATCATTGGAGGGGTCTGTTTCGATGGTCCAAAATAATTTCAATAGTCAGATAATAATGCTTCAACCACCTTCGGGTTCCGCCAAAGTAATTGGAATTTTACTCATAATTTATGGAGCTTTTAATGCTCTTTCTCTTCTTATGAGTATTGTAGGTTTTATGAATCCGACTTTGATGGAAGAAATGGGCTATAGTTTTGTAGATGTGATTTTACTTGTCATATCGAGCCTTGTTGCTACTTTGACCTCAATAATTGGAGGTTACTGGATGACCAACTACAAAAGAAAAGGAGTTCACTTGGTTCTTGCAGGTTTATTAGTAGGTTTTTTGCTTCAAGTAGTGATGTCTTTTTCAGACAGCACTCAAGACATGTATAGTCAATTCGGCCTTGAGGATTCCACTGTTACAGCATTAGTTGTAGGTATTCAAGCGGCATGTGCAGCAGTCTGCGCATTAATTGTAGCAATTCCTTTGATGGTTGCCAATAATGGCCTTGATGATTCTAAGTTGTTTTGAAGCCAACCTTTAATGATTAAACTCTATAGCACACTCCATGATTAATGAATTAAATCTTCATGGTGGGGGTTTTAAAGCCGTATTGCCATATACTTTCTGGGGTTGGTTTGCTTGGGTAATAAGTGCTATAATCGCTATTGCTGGCTTATTTTTAGGACTTACAGGCGGAGAAGAAAACCGACCAGCAATTTTGATGGGTGCTATTGGTTTCCTGTGTTTGGCATTTTGCACTCCTGGCTCACACGAAGGAGACTTACACAAGGTTCGAATGCAAGCAATAGACCCTGCAGAACTTGAAGCAAAGGCAAAAGCAAGTGGTTTGTCAATTGATAATTGGTGGCTACAACAATCAACTTACGTGCCAACAAATGACCCAAATGACTGGATTTTACCAGCTCCAGGTCCGGCTTCTTGGAACGACCAAGACCGTTACGGTCCAGATGGAGATGGTTCTGCTATTGCGGAACATCCATCAAAAGTCGGTACTCCAATACCAGCATCTTTCAGTTTATTTGGCCTATTTGGGGCGATTTCTGCAATATTAACTATCGTAGGTCTGTGGGCTATTATCGCTGGTATCAAGGACGATGGGGCTACAGAAGAAGGAAAAACAGCACTGTACATATCAATTGGAGTTATAATAGTAGGTTTAATCTTAGTTTTGGTAGGATATTTCAGGTCTAAAATGATTAATCAGATGATCGATACTCCAACTTCTTTAGTTCGTTCTGCAGCTGTTGGTGTTAACGAATTAGTAGGTCAAGTAAGGCCTTCACCTGAAGGAGTTTTAACAGTTGTAGTCGATGGAAATACCAACATGGTTATGACAAATATGACCGCTTTTAGATGGACTTATGAACAGTATCAATGTCGAACTGTAAAAACCAAAGAAGGAACAAGAGAAGAATGTAATTGGGTCACAGTCCGTTCAGATTCAGGCGGTTGTCCATTTATTCTTCACGATGGTACCGGTGGAATTAAGGTACACCCTAATTCTTTCAAAAGAAATGAATGGGGTCAATATCTCAAGCGATGGGATGGTGCTTTTGCACAAACATTCGGTAAGCAACTAATGTCACAGGCAGTTGCAGGTTTTCTTGGTGGTGCTAGAGTCAAGAAGCATAGATGGACACTTTATGGTTTGAAATTAGGTAATCCTGCATATTTGATAGGAAATGTAAAACCGAGAGATAGGGCAGATCTCGCTAAAGAAGGAATTGATGGTACTTTACAAAATAGTATCATAGAAGTATTTGGGGCCGAAGACCAACCTGGTACAAAGATGACAATTCAAAGAGGTTCAGAACTATCTAATCTCGGCAGATCTAGGTCTGGGCTCGAACTTGTGATGCTACCAATGATACTGATTATTGGTGGAATCTCAATGCTCGGACTTGCATGAAGTTCAATACCCTGTTTCTACTGGCCCAATCATGGAAGATGTTGTAATTGTTGGAGGGGCTCGAACGCCCTTTTGTGAATGGCAAGGTGGTAAGCGTGGAGATGGAAAGCCAGGTGGCCTTCTAAAAGATGTTAGTGCTCTTAAGTTAGGAGAAATAGCAATCAAGGGTGCACTTGAAAAAACCAATACTAGTCCTGAGGATGTCGACCATGTTGTCATGGGCTATGCCCTTCAAACATGTGACCAAGCAATATTTGGTGCTAGGCATGCAGGATTAGGTGCTGGAATTCCACAAGAAGTGCCAATGCTCACTTTATCGCGAATTTGTGGTAGTGGCGTACAATCAATTGTTACAGCAGCGCAAATGATAATGCTTGATGAGGCTGAAACAGTAGTTGCTGGTGGAATGGAAAATCTATCTCAAGCACCTCATGTATTACGTGGGATGAGAGATACTTACAAGTTAGCTCGTCCTCCTAAAGAAGGGTCTGTATTGGAAAAAGATATGGAAGACTACCTATTTACAAATCTACTAGACGGTATGTGTGGATCTTTTATGGCTCAAACATCAGATGAAATTTGCAAGCGTAAAGGTGTCACTAGGGAGGAGACAGATGAATTTGCTGCATTATCTCATACAAGAACAAATAATTCTATTCAAAACGGAGTATGGCAACAAGAAATTGTTGATGTGAAGGTGTTGGTTACAAAGATGAAGATCACGTTGTTCCAGGATGTACCAAAGAATCACTTTCTGAATTAAGAACAGCTTTTGGTCCTGAAAGTTTGGTCACTGCTGGTAATGCCTCCGGCGTTGTAGACGGAGCAGCTGCAGTTGTCGTTAAGTCTGCTAGTCGAGCAAAAAAAGACGGCAACACGCCTTTGGCTAAGATTATCTCTTGGGGGATTGTTGGTTTAGAGCCGGCAATAATGGCATATGGGCCAGTTCCTTCATCTAGGTTAGCACTTGAGAAAGCAGGATTAACAATACAAGATATTGACCGATGGGAGATTAATGAGGCATTTGCTGGGCAAGCCGTAGCATGTGTCAAAGATTTAGGACTTGATATTTCTAAGGTAAATGTCAATGGAGGCGCTGTTGGACTTGGACATCCTCTTGCTGCAACTGGGACGCGACTGGTTCTTACACTTGCGCACGAGTTAAAGAGGTCAGGTGGCAAGTACGGGGTTGCAACAGCCTGTATTGGCGGTGGCCAAGGTATTGCAATGGTAATCGAATCAATCTAGTTGCTTGAAGGAGTCGAGAAATTCGTTGGGCAGGTATTGTAGCCCATTATCTTGTAGAAGGGACAGAATCCAAATGCTGAGGTTAGAACACCCCATGTTCCAAACAACAGAAGTACAACTTCCCAGTTAGCAGTTGCGAAATAATCGAATGTTACTAAACCTAAGCCTGAAACAAGTCTCAACACCCTATCATTCAAACCTAGATTCATTATTATCAAAATTGGTTTTTGATTATGCCATATATAGGTTGGTATTTTTCCATATGATGCAAAAGTCATACAAAAATATCAATCAAATATCTAAACCAGATAATTACTAATATGGTGATAAAAATCTGTAATATGCGATTTTCAGGTATGTTTTTAATGCCAAATTTAGCACCAAACCTTGAACCAATAAAGGTGATAATTAACAATGAAGCGATAAAGAATAATTGTTCAAGTAATTGATTTGTCTGAAAATCGTTGAGTATAACTAGGTGCGAAATAACTGCAATAGGGACAACAATCATCATTATGTTCAGACTAGAACCGATAGAGATTCTTGCTTTTAAATTACCAAATGTTTGCAATGTTGGTACATAAATAGCACCCGCTCCAATCGCTAGGACACTGGAAAGAAAACCACCAAAACCTGATCCCAGTACAACACCGGGTATATTTTCTTCCTTATGTTCTAAATCATCATCTCTAGATTTTTTCCCAGAAAATGTGTATTTAGCTAGAGCCATAGAAATCAAAATCAAACTAAGACCTTTGAAAATTATATCGAAATCTCCTGCAAATAATTGAATAATAAAAACTCCTAGAACAGCACCTGGGACAGCGCCCCATAATGAAATCCCTATCATATCGTCATCTACTAAATTCTCTTTTCGATGAGTTAGTCCACTTCCCCAACTTACAACCCCTGTTAGCATCAAAGAAACAGCTAGTAGTTTACCATCAATTGGCCATCCTGATACGTAATGAAGTAATGGGACAAATAGCATTCCACCGCCAAGACCGATCGGTGCAAAAATAAATGCGATCACCATTACTCCAAGGATTACGAGTAAGTTTTCTATCAACATTAATACACCAAATCCAAGAAATAGAACAAAAAATAGTCAGGCTCATATAGTTCCTGTAAGATTACACATTTGTTTTTATCGTAGATTTATGATTGGTAACTATGATAAGGTAAAGCCCTCAGCATCGTCCATGGATAGTATACTAATAATTGGATTAATTGTTGGAGTTTTATTTCTTTTCTTCATTTTCTGGTTCTTCTCTACTTGGAATCGATTAGTTTCTCTTGAAGAAAATGTAAATCAATCTTGGGCTAATATAGATGTTCTACTAAAGCAAAGATACGATATGTTGCCAAATCTAGAAGAAATTGTAAAAGGTTATGCTAAGCACGAAAAGGATTTGTTCATGGAATTTGCTAAAGCAAGACAAGCAGCTGCTGGTGCTCTTCAGAATAAGGACGTCAAAGGTGTGAGTGCAGCAGAATCGATGATGAGTGGTATGATGCCTAGAATTACTGCGGTAGCAGAAGCATACCCTGAACTAAAAACCGATGGTAACTTTTTGAATATTCAAAATGAACTTGTATCACTAGAAAATCAAGTCGCAGACCGAAGAGAGATGTACAACCAAACCACTACAAGTTTCAATAAGCAAATACAGATGATTCCAGTAACCTTCGTGGCTAGTATGAAAGGTTGCCAAAGAAGAGACCTATTCGAAGTTCATGGTGTAGAGAGAGAAGCTGTTAAACTAAGTTTCACATGAATAATTAGAACCGTCAATTTCAAAACCCATTGACATATAATTTTAATGTGGGGATTAAATGTTCTTAGTATTTGGTTCTAATTTCTTGGCAGTAAGACTGTCTAAGTGGTGTGCTAAGAGGCATAAGTGCGTTCTAGTAGGTCTGGCATCAAGCCTACCAATTGAGGAATCTTTGGATGATTGTGAAATTATTGCTTTACCTTCTCCAGTCGAATTATCCTCAATTCCACTAATCGATCATATACCTACTGCCATATTATACTTGGATGATGATGCTCTAATTGACGAAAACTCACTTGATAAAATTAAGATGAAGTGGCCAGAAACCCCAATCTTGACTACAGTACCCTTGGAAGGCGATGGTATCGATTTGGTAAGTATTGATGATATTTCATTTGCTGCCATGAAGGATAGAATTCGTTCATGGGAGAGAAGGGCTAGTGCGTCAGTTGTTGAGAACTATCTAAATTCAATACCTAAGGGTAGTAAAGTAGCAATATTTTGTCATGATAATCCAGATCCAGACGCTTTGGCTTCAGGTTTGGCTATGCTGGAATTAGTGGAAAAAATGGGTCTTGAAGGGAGTATCCTTCATGGTGGTTTAATTGAACACCAACAGAATAGAGCAATGGTTCAATTATTGAACATACCAACTCGAAGATTAATTCTTGATTGGGAAGTGTCTGATGCAATCAAAGAATCAGAGATAATTATTACAGTTGATTTTCATCGTCCTGGGGCAAATAATATCTTGCCAGTAGATTGTATTCCTAACATCGTAATCGACCACCATACTGTAGAAGATACAGTTGCAGCAGATATAGTTCTTGTACGTTCAGAATTTTCTTCTACCTCTTCTTTAGTTACGAGTCTTTTGATGAGTTTAAATCATCAAATCAGTACTAAAACTGCGACAGCTCTAGCATTCGGGATTAAGACAGATACACTTGGTTTCACAAGAGATTTCAATGCCGTAGATTTGAGGGCTTTATCATGGCTAAATGCCTTTGTCGATAGAGAAATAGCGCGTTCTATAGAAATTCCTCCGCGTTCACAAGAAACTCTAGAATCCTTTTCTAATGCTCTAAATAATCGAATAAAGATTGGAAACAATCTCTTTGCTCCACTAATAGAGATGCCTAATAGGGACTCTTTGGCACAGATTGCAGATTTCCTTCTACCAACAGAAGGGATAGATACAGTTGTTGTTTTCGGTGTCCGTCGAGGTAGAATTATTATTTCTGCAAGAACAAAAAGAAGAGATGTTCACATCGGTAAGGTTCTATCTTCTCGTTGGAAGGACGGTTTAGCAGGTGGACATAGAGAATTAGCTGGGGGACAAATTCCATTTGAAGTGATTTTAGATGAAGTGCCAATGGATTTAGAACAGGCTAGTATTGAATCATTGGAACAAATTACAGAGGATCTAAAATTACTATTTACTGAAACTAAAGAGGATTGAAAATGTCTTTATCCCCCGTTGTAGATATTTCACCTAATCTGAGATTATTAGGTACTGCGCATGTCGCTAAGGCTAGTGTTGAAGCGGTAAAGAGTCAAATCGAGGAATTCAAGCCTGAAGTAGTAGCAGTAGAATTATGTCAATCTAGATATGATTCACTAATTAGCGATAGAAGATTAGACAAAGAAGGGCTATTGAAAGTAATCAAAGAAGGAAAAGCACCTCTTGTGCTACTACAATCAATGTTAGCCTCAGAGCAACGCAGGCTGGGAATGGACGAAGGTGAACAGCCAGGTGCGGAATTAATGGCAGCAGTAGAGGTTGCTAGAGAGAAGGATTTGGAAGTGGTACTGATAGACAGGGACATCCAAGTGACACTAAGAAGAGCTTGGAAGAAAATGAAGTTGAGAGAGAAATTTAAGATTCTTTATTCTCTATTAGGAGATGACGATGATGAAGAGAATCCAGATTTAGAGGAATTACTAGGTAATCAAGATTTATTGTCTTCAATGATGGAAGAATTAAGAGAGTTTTCCCCTGGCGCTGGAACGGTATTGATCGATGAAAGAGATTCTTATCTTGCGGAGAAGATTTTATCTATCGATTCCGATAAAAAGGTTCTAGCAGTTGTAGGGGCAGGACATCTTTCAGGTTTAGAAAAAAATCTGGATGAAAAATTAGAATTTAATCAAAATAATCTAAAGGTATTAGAGGAAATACCAAAGAGAACTCTAATCTCAAAATCTATTCCTTGGTTGATTCCTGCATTAGTAATGGGTCTAATGGCTTACTTTTTGACAACAGGTGAAGGTGTTGATATTGTTGAACTATTCACTGTTTGGACCTTGGCTAATGCTGTATTTGCAGCAATTGGATGTATTCTTGCAAGAGGACATATTTTAGCGATTTTAACCGCTGCTTTAGCCTCTCCAATCACTTCACTCAATCCGACTTTAGCAGCTGGTTGGTTTGCAGGTTATGTTCAACTCAAAGTTGTCGAACCGACAACAGAAGATCTGCAAAACTTCCTCAAATTAGACAAATTCAGCCTTTTCTGGTCAAATAGAGCAGGAAGAGTGCTACTAGTCACAGCCTTAACCAATTTAGGTAGTATGGCTGGTGCATGGGTTGCAGCAGCTGGTTTGATCGGTGGGATTTGATTAATTTAATTCGCTTAGAACTTTCATTAAGTCGACATTTTCATCTATGTCATGAACTCTAATAATATCGATGTCATTGTAGAATGCAAAGGCCGAAGTCGCTAAAGTTCCTGGTAATCTATCTTCAGTTTTTTGTTTTCCAGTAATTTGTCCAATCATCGATTTACGTGAGACTCCGAGTAATGTTGAGAAATTAGATTGGGTAAGTAAGTGCATATTTTTCATCAGTTCGATATTATGATTCAATAACTTTCCAAATCCAATGCCTGGGTCAATAACAATCAATTCTTTAGGATGGCCAGAATCTAGAAGTTGCTGTACCTTGTCAAATAAAAACGAACTTACTTCATCGACACAATTTTCGTATTCTGGGTTCTCTTGCATTTTTTCTGGTTCTCCTTGCATGTGCATTACACATACAGCACATCCAGTTTCAATGACAACATCAATCATTTCTGGGTCACTAAATCCTGATATGTCATTTATCATTTCAGCCCCTGCTTTAATCGCTTCTCTTGCTACTGCCGCCCTTCTAGTATCGATCGAAATTAGACCTTCAGGTCTTATTTCTTTTAGTGATTTTATTGCTGGAATTACTCTTCTCAGTTCCTCATCAATATCAACAGGTTCTGCCCCAGGTCTAGTAGATTCTCCACCTATATCCAACCATGTTGCTCCATAATCCCATATTTCGATTCCTCTTTTTATGGAATCTTCTAATTGGAATCTTCTGCTTTCACTATGAAATGAATCAGGAGTTATATTTAGAATCCCCATAATAATACAAGGACTATTCTTTTGTCTAGATATATTTCTAAAAATATACTCACGGCGATTTTCTTGAGGTCCTAAGTTATCGCCCATTAACCGTGCGAAAGCGAGAGATTTGATAAGTTGTGACTGTAAAGGTGTCGTTATGCCGGAGGAACCTCAGCAATCATTGATTCAAGAATCGAGCGATTTTGAATCTAATAATTCTGTTTCTGAATCTAGTCTTGAATTGGCAAATCGTCTAATTGTTAGGCTAAAACCAGAGGATAATTCTTCGATTTTTGGTATGATTGCCAATAAGTCGTATTACAGTGGTGGATTGATGACTATTATTCTGGTATTTTGGTGGTTAGCGGTTGACTCAGCTAGTGACGATCTTGACTCTGGGCTCTCGACATTTTTCGATTTAGATTTCTCACAAGTGGCATTAGCCGTTATTGGATTAGGTCTCATGTCATCATTATTGAGTGATTTGAGTAGGGAATTAGGGAAATTACTACCTTCGCTGATTTCTGGTGCAATGTTAATTATGTGCGGATTATATGTTATTGAACCAATGGCTATTGGTTTACTCACCGATCAATATGAATCAACTGACGGAGTTTGGAGATGTCTCAGGCTAGGAATACTATGGGCTGGTGTTTCATGGTGTGCACATTTGCTAGTCGATGCTTCACTACTGGTTTGGTTGAAGAGATTCTGTGATTCAAATGGCATAGAAATTACACCTGATAGAGAATCAAACAAATCAGATGGGAAATCGATTGATGTATAATCTAGCATACCTTTCATCAATGATTGTCTTTTGGCAGTGTTATGTCTGGTGAGAGAGTCGATGTACTTAGACTTGGATATAGGAGAGGTAGAGATCCAAGAATTACGACTCATCTTGCACTAGTAGGGCGTGCATTTGGCGCTGATAGGTTTCTTTTGGCGGGTGATGAGGATAAAGATATGTTTGAAAACCTAGAATCCGTTGAAAAGAGGTTTGGAAAAGGACTTGAGTGTGAATATATCAAAAGTCCAATGGGTTGGTTAAGAAAATTCGTTGAAGAAGATGCAGGCGATGGTCTACCTGGTGTAGCAGTGCATCTTACGATGTATGGCGAACCATTCAGAGAGGCAATTCCTAAGATTCGTAGAGATCGACCATTGGTAGTTATTGTAGGCGGCGCTAAAGTTCCGCCAGAAGTGTTCAAACTCAGCCAATACAATGTCGCAGTAGGTAACCAACCACATTCTGAAGTGGCTGCTTTGGGTTTATTCCTAGATTCATGGTATGGTGGAAATACTAGTGAGCGTAAGTTCGAAGATGCTCGGTTGATTATCGAGCCTTCGGCTAAAGGCAAGAAAGTAATTGATTTGGATAGATAAAATTAGTAAATATATACTTACTTAGCGAATGTAATAACATTATTTCTGTTTTTCATTTAGTCTTCTAATCGGCATTATTTTATCCCTACAAACCCAATCATTATGGGAGTCCGTTTTTGACCATCTGCGATGTCAACTGCCCAGTTGCAAGACGGAAGTTTCTGTCCTGGTGCTGTTAATAGAAAATCAAGTGGCTATCCGACCTTCCAAGATGCTGCAGATGGGCTTTCTAGAGGTGATGATTTAGCAACTTCTGCGAGTGGAGCAGGTATTCTACTGACGGCAGATGGTGGCAGGTATGAAGGGGAACTATTTGGCGCTAGTAAAATCGGCGAAGGTGAACTTGTTTTCACCACCGGGATGATGGGTTATCAAGAGTCTTTGACCGACCCATCATTTGCAGGTCAGGTTTTGACTTTCACATATCCGCTGATTGGAAATTATGGTATTCATCACGGTTGTTCAGAGTCTGCATCTGTTTGGCCCCGAGGAGTTGTAGTACGTCATGCGATGTCTCAACCAGACCATAGAAACTCTATTGGTACGGTTAATGATTTACTCAGGCTTCATAATGTTCCCGGTATTCAAGGTATTGATACTAGGGCCATTACCAAGCGAGTTAGAGAATTGGGGACAGTTCTATGTGTTTTTGGACCTGTAGAGGATGAACAAGCCCTTGTTGAAAGATTAAACAACTTGACATCTCCGGATTTAGAAGATTTAGTAGATCAAGTTTCAATAGATGAACCGGTAATTCTAAACTCAGGTTCACTAGATGATTTCGGAGTTCCAAAGCCTCGTTTGGCTGCTATTGATTGTGGAATCAAATATAATATTCTTAGGAGTTTATGTAAATCGTTTGAAGTTATTTGGTGTCCTCCTGACGTTGACTTTTCATTACTTCAAGACCAGTATGGAATTGATGCTTTATTCTGTTCAAATGGTCCGGGAGATCCTGCTCATGCAGGAAAAGCATCAATCGCTCGTCACACTCTGGCATCTGCCGTGAAATCTAAAATTCCAGTAATGGGTATTTGTTTGGGGCATCAGTTGATGGGATTAGCATCTGGACTTAGTACATACAAAATGCGATATGGACACAGAGGGGCTAATCAGCCTGTTGTTGATTTGAAAACAGGAAAGGTCTTGATCACAAGTCAAAATCATGGTTTTGCCGTTGCAGACCCAGATTCAGGGATGTTAGCTGCTCACCCCTCAGGAGCAACTTCTCCTCCACAAGAAAACCTTCATGGTGCTGAAGTTGAAGTTAGATATATCAACGCTAACGATCGAACAGTTGAGGGTCTTGATGTTATTGGCAGTCCTTCATTCACAGTACAATTTCACCCTGAGGCTTGTCCTGGGCCTCATGATGCAGAAAATTTATTCTTAAGATTTAGAGAAGTTGTTGACCAATACTTAGGAGTGATTGACTAATGCCTCGTAGAGATGACTTAAAGACAATTCTAGTCTTAGGGAGTGGTCCAATAAAGATTGGCCAAGCGGCTGAGTTCGATTTCTCTGGAAGCCAAGCTGTCAGGGCCCTACGAGAAGATGGATATGAAGTGATTTTAGTAAATTCAAACCCTGCAACTATCCAGAACGACCCTGAAATGGCAGATAAGGTCTACATTGAGCCATTATTATCCTCCTCGGTAAAGAGAATTTTAGAGATAGAAAGACCGTGTGCAATATTGGCTGGAATGGGCGGGCAAACCGCATTAAACATTGCCAGTGAATTGGCTCATCAAGGTGTTTTGGATGAATTAGGTGTAGAACTAATTGGTTCTGATTTGGATGCTATCGATAAGGCAGAAGATAGAGATTTATTCAACAAAGTTTGTGAATCGATAAATCTACCAATTTCAGAAGCCATAGCGTGTAACTCAATGGAAGAGGTTATTTCAGCTTCAGAGAAAATTAACAGTTGGCCATTACTTATCAGGCCTGCGTTTACGCTTGGAGGTTTAGGTGGAGGAACTGCCTGGGATTTGGGCGAATTAGTTGAAATAGCTACTTTGGGCCTTAGAAACTCAAGAATAAGTCAAGTACTTATTGAGGAATCTATTCTTGGTTGGCAAGAATTAGAATATGAAGTAATGAGAGATGAAGCCGATAATGCCACAATTGTATGTACTATGGAGAATATCGACCCAATGGGGGTTCACACAGGAGAATCTACAGTTGTAGCACCTTTACAATCATTTTCAGATAGCGATCATCAGATACTTAGAGACCAAGCATTGAGTCTAATTCGTGCATTGAATATTAAGGGCGGGTGTAATGTACAATTTGCATTCAACCAATCTACTGGAGAGATTAGAGTTATCGAAGTGAATCCACGAGTCTCTCGTTCTTCTGCTTTAGCCAGTAAAGCAACCGGTTATCCTATTGCTAGGATGGCTGCTAAGATTGCTGTAGGCTACACTCTAGATGAACTTCCCAACCCTATTACAGGTGAAGGAACAACTGCTGCTTTCGAACCTACATTGGATTATTGTGTAGTTAAGATACCTAGGTGGCCTTTTGATAAGTTTAGAACTGCAGATAGAACACTTGGCACCTCTATGAAGTCAACAGGGGAAGTTATGGCTATAGGTCGAAATTTCGAAGAAGCCTTCTTGAAGGCATGGGCTTCTCTAGAGCAAGGTTGCCCCTATCCAAGACCTCTGACCAGAGCAGATGAGTCAGAAGGGGAAGGGATGAAAGAAAGAGCATATGAAGAACTCCCAGACTCAGTATTAGTGGATTGGTGTAAGGTCGCCACCGATAGAAGAATGGGTGCTTTAATCGAAGCATTTAGACGTGGCTGGAGTGTTGAGAGAGTTCATGAGATAACTAGGATAACTAGATGGTTTTTATATCGATTTGAAAATATTGCAAAGATGGAGAATGAAATAGTATCAATGGCTTGTAATCCCTCTGAAATAGATTCTGAATCATTACGTGAATGGAAATCCTTCGGATTTAGTGACTCACACATTGCTGATGCGCTTAATGGATTTCCTGCAACTGGATACAAATCTCTACCTAGAGGTCGTGATGAAAGAACTGTTATGTCTCGTAGACATTCATTGAAGTTACATCCAAAGTATCGAATGGTTGATTCTTGTGCTGCAGAATTTGCAGCAAAGACTCCTTACTATTATTCTACATATGAACCAAATGGTTCGAATGAAATAGATTACATTCCCGATTTAGAAAATAGAACTAAGCAACGTTATGTTGCTATAGGTAGTGGCCCGATAAGAATAGGTCAAGGTATAGAATTTGATTATGGATGTGTACATGCAGTCAAAGCGATTAGAGAAGCAGGAAAAGATGCAATATTGATCAATAATAATCCCGAAACAGTTTCTACTGATTTTGATACCTCGGATAGACTTTACTTCGAACCTCTAACTCTAGAATATGTCTCAGAAGTACTTCTTAGAGAGAATGCTCATTCAATACTTCTACAATTTGGAGGCCAAACAGCAATCAATCTTTCACAGCCACTTGAGAAGAGGCTCCCCGATTTAAGAAAGATAGGATTGGAATTGGAAATAGCCGGGACTTCTTGTGACGCTATAGACGAAGCAAGCGATAGAGAAAGATTTGAGAAATTCGCCCAAGAAGCAGGATTGAAAATGCCTAGAGGGGCAACTGGTACTAGTTCTGATGATGTTAGAAAAGCGGTAAAAGAAATAGGATTCCCGGTACTTATTCGTCCATCATATGTATTGGGTGGTAGAGGTATGGAAATATTATCTAATCAAGAACAATTAGATGCTTATCTAAAAGAAGCATATCTTGCACCTGATAAACCACTATTGGTCGATGAATATCTCGGCCATGCTACTGAATTGGATGTGGATGCAGCATGTGATGGTAAAGAAGTGCTTGTAGGGGCTATCATGGAACATTTGGAAGAAGCAGGGATTCATTCAGGTGATTCGACATGTTTCATTCCAACACAAAATGTCCCCGAAGATATTCTAGAATTGGTTCGTAAACAAACAGAAGTTATAGGTTTAGGGCTTAATATAAAAGGCTGCTATAATATTCAATTTGCAATCCAAGGCGATGAACTATATGTTCTAGAAGTCAATCCAAGGTCCTCAAGAACAGTTCCTTTCGTTGCAAAGTCATCAGGCTTACCTCTGGCTAGAATAGCCGCTAACATAACCATAGGTATCCCTCTTTCTAAGCAAGAAATACCGATTAGAACTTCTGGACAAATCTGTGTAAAAGCACCAGTATTTCCATTCATTAAACTACGCGGACTTGATCCAGCACCTGGTCCTGAAATGAAATCTACCGGTGAAGTATTTGGTTCTGATTCATCAGCAGATATAGCATATCTAAAAGCTAGATTAGCTACTGAAGTTCCGGTTGCTAAGTCGGGAGGTGCTTACTTGACTGTTAGAGACCAAGACAAAAAGAAACTTTTGAATTCTGCATCAAAACTGGTGGAACTAGGATTCAACCTATATGCCACTCCAGGGACTGCAGATTACCTTAGAGAGAATTCAATACCAGTTGAAGTGGCTTATCGAATAAGAGAATCTAAGCACCCAGATGCACTAGATTTAATGAGACAAGGTAAGATTTCATTCATAGTTAATGTTCCAACTGTTTCTGGTGGTGCTGTACGCGATGGGAATATGATGAGAAGACTTGCAGTTGAACTAAACATCCCATTTGTAACTACAATCAGGGGTGCTGATATGGAAGTCGCTGCAATTAGAGCTCAACAAAAAGGAATAGTTGAACCTAGAAGGCTGAAGGTAAACTACTGATCAGCATGCATCATATGCATCAATGATATACTTTGTAAGAGGGCTAGTCCATGCTAATTCGCTAATTCCAGATTCTCCGTCTTTTGAGTATATTCTTACGACATCTCTAACCCTAACATTTCCTTCTGAAGACCTTGCTAGAATAGTTGCAGCTTTTATTGACTTTCCAGTTCCATGAGGATCATAGACTGTATCTAATGCTTCTTTCAAGAACCAATCTGCTTTGCCACCCTTTTCACCATCATAGGTTTTCTTAGGTTTCTTTGCGCCAAACATGCCACCCGATTTCTTAGGGGTTGCTTTCTTCTTTTCAGGTTTCTTTTTAGCAGGAGTAGATTTTGTTTCTTTTTTACTAGAGTCATCTTTCTTAGCAACATTTGAAACAGTCTTATTCTGGAACTCTTCTTCAAGTTCAGCCCGAATTTCTTTTTCCAACTCTTTTCTGATACTCTTTTCTAATTTAGACCGTATTTTTTCTTCCATTGCTGAAGCATCGACCTTTTGTAACTTTGAGTAAGCATCATCACGCTCATCTTGTAATGCTTGCATTACATTGATGTAATGAGATGCAACCTGAATTAATGAAGTTTCCATGGATGCTTCAAGTTGCATTGAAACAACTTCGCTAGCAGAATCTCTCCACTTACGCCATTGTAACATTGTATTTGCATGTATATCTGAGCCACATTTAGGACAAAAACTTCTCTTTGGTGGTTTTAGAACTGGAATTGCTCTCATAGCATCAGGGTCGATACCTTCATGCTCTCCACTAGCAACATCGTGAATGTGAGTAGATGCCTCCATCCCAGTATCCATCGCATCTCTAAAAAGCCCCTCGTTTAGGTCAAGTTTTCCTTCTTGGATAAGATCCCATGCATTTGTTCCTCTAACCACCGCTCTAACTGCTGCATTAGCTGCTGGGGAATTACCCCAATCCATGTTTATGACTTTTGTAGAACTAGAGGAACCAATTTCAGCAGATGAAAAAGCATCTCCAATATCGTATTCTTCACCTTCTGCGGGTGCTGCAATACCTAGTTGTATCGGATTGGCACCTTCCTCGATTTTAGCAATCATGTCAAATTTTTCTGCCATCGATAAATCGTCTCGTAGCCTAATGACATCTCTAAGTTGATTCAAATCATGGCCAGTAGATGTAATTGGTCCTTGAACTGTCATGTCATGTCCACAGGAGAGACAAAACTTTGCGGCAGGCTCTACATCTGCCTCACAGGTTGGACAATAGACCCCCGCCATGAATGGAGATGATACGGTTTCACTTTTCAATGGTGCGGAATATATTTCCTAATATGTTTAACTTTCAACCTTGGGATTTAATGACAGTCAAGCATTGTTCAAGTATTTTGATTATTTTTTCACGTTCTATCTCAGCTAGAATTGGCGCAAGTCTTGGACCTCTGGGACGACCCATCAGTGATTTATACGCTACAAAGTAAGCGATTCTGGGGGACAAGTCAATTGATTTAGCGGAATTAGGAATTACATTTCCTATGTCCTCTTTATTCCATTCACATGTCTTAAGTTCATCTATAAGCAATTTTAAGACTTTAACTTCCTCTTGACCAAAGTCAGTGAACATCTCAATCTCAGGGTTGTCGATAATGGAAATTCTCATCTCTTCAGGGAGGTGCTTAGAGTTGATCCAAAGTTTCATTTTGTTCAATCTATCGATCAAAGTTGAAGGTGGTTTATCATTTTCACAATAGCCTAAACTACTCCAAACCATATCATCAGAAGTTTTGGTTTGAGCGAGTAAGCAAAGATGTCTAAATGATATATTGGATGATTCCAATGATGATTCTGGTGAAACTATGGACATTTTTAATGCACCGATAGAGTCCTCAATTTGGACTTTTCTGCGACGAGACAAACCTTCTACAGCAAGTTCTTCATCAAAATTACGTGATAATAATCTTTCATATTCATCAGCCAAATTTACTAAGCTCATACCAGTATCAAATTCAATGGCTTTGTTTGGTTTGGATTGAGCAATAAGCAAACGGAGAATTTCAGGAGGTACTAATTCTAATGCTTCAATAGGTCCTATAGTATTGCCAGTTGATGAAGACATTGCTCCCTGGCCTTTCAGACTGATCCATTCATATGTTAATGGCTGAGGAGGACTATGTCCAAAAAGTTGACAAATCTCTCTTCCTGTGGCATAAGAGCCTCCAGCAGCCCCATGATCTTTACCAAATGCTTCACAGGTGACTCCAATCCAAGACCACTTTGCAGGCCAATCAATGCGCCATGGAAGTTTTCCTTCTCCTTTGGTAATATCGGAACTTCCTTCAACGCCATGCGAGTCTTTCCAATGAACTAATGGATATTCATAACCGGTTACTTTGACACCTTCAAGTGAACCTTTGGAGTCTAGTGGGCTCCAAGGAAACCAATCCTCTGCCAATTCTCTAGTTGAGACACGTTCGATTATTTCTCTAATATCTTCAGCTTTGTCACAAGCAATTTTTGCCACTTCATCGAAAGCACCGGATTGATATGAATGTAAGTTTTTGATAATTCTTGGCACGACCCCAATCTTCCTCAATGCTTCTAGAAACGGGCTAAGAAAGTAATCTGCATAACTCAATCCATCCTTACTAAATTTCTCAAAGTCTGGTTTACCATTTTCGTCTGGTGCCGGGATTGATCCAATTTGATGACCTATAAATTGTGAATAATCCTCATGTAGAAATGGATATACTTTCCTTAGGGGGTCAGCATCATCAACAATGAAGATGAAATCAACTTCAAGTCCTGCATTTCTTGCAGCTCTTGAAATCATGTCGCCTGTCAGAATTTCCCTAAGGTGTCCAATATGAAACTCTCCACTAGGGGTAATCCCTGTAGAGATAATATGTTTTTTACCTTTGTGCGCTAAGGCCTGAGCGGTAACGTCAGTCCAGTGCATGCCTTCACCTCAAACAGAAAAAGCGCGAATTACGCCTCTAAGTGGTACGCCTTCAATTTCATTACGCATCGTTTTGTTGACTAGAACGATTACTAGTCCAACTTCTCCACCTGCATTTCTTATCGAACTAATTGTCTTAGTCATAGTTTTACCAGTAGATAAAACATCATCAATAATTACAACTTTCTTGCCAGAAACTTGCCCATATTTACTCGATAGAGAACCAGAGCCATCTCCATCATCAGTTGTTCTATAGACGGTAAATTCACAATCTAGATTACTTGCAACTTCGTGAGCAAAAGAGATTCCATTGATGGAAATTCCAACTACTGTGTCGATTTCCTCAAATCCTAATTCTTCATCAGCAACATCTGCCATTATTGTTCCAATAGCAGCGATTCGGTTTGGTTTTACTCCAATTGTCCTCCAACCAATTCTTACATCAGTAGGCCTCTCTTCATTTTGCTGATTTCCTGCTAGAAGCCAGGAAATTGTGTCCTGGGATAGTGAAAGTTCATCAGCAATTTGCTGACTATTCAATCCTTCTTTACGTAAATTACCGGCAGTGATTCTAAGCTCTTCTATGCTTGACACCATGTCTCTCAAAACTGTCGAGACTATTTCAACACATCAAACCTTTCATCAGATATAGCATTAATCGATGAAATTAATCCCAAAGGCTTCAAGAACGAATGATATAAGCGCTAACCATGGGAGACTTTGATTACGAGACACTTCTCGACCGTGCACGAGAAAATATTCCGGATAATATTTCTTCAAGGTCAAGATGGAGGCTACCGGAGCCACAAATTTTAATCGAAGGTTCCAATACGATATTTCGTAACTTCAATGATGTAGTTTCAATGATGGATAGGGATGAAGATCACGTTTATCAGTACATTCTAAATGACCTAGGGACATCTGGTTCTAGGGATGGGCCAAGGGCTAGATTCAAGGGTAGAATTCCACCTAAAAGAATAAAGAAAACCATTGCAAACTATGTTAATTCATACATCAAATGCGTTCAATGCAAGTCCCCAGATACAATGTTTGTTCGAGAGGACAGGACTACATTGCTAAAATGTCAAGCATGTGGTGCTACTAGGCCAGTAAAACTTTGATTAGGGCAGATAGAATCTGATCTCATCGATTGGCTTCTTTTCTTTCTTTGGTATGTTTTCAGGAAATCCAGCTTTGATGAATCCAATTATCCTTTCACTTTCCTTTGGTATTGATAATGCTAAGTAAGTGTTTTTATTACGTGTGATTGAACCAGTACTCCACTGTGCTCCAATTCCTTGATCCCAAAATGATAACACCATATTATGCAAAGCACATACTGTAGCAGCATAATCTTCTTCTTCTCGAAAAGAATCTTCTTCGTTAATTAAGGTTGTAATTGCTATTAAAACCGGAGGCTTCAAAATTTTATTTCTTGCTCTATCCAATAATGCTTCCAGTTTTTGTTGATCCTCGCTATCAGCCTTTGCCTTTGCTAACGTTTCAACGATAGGAATCAACTTTTTCCTGGTTGCGCTACCCATTATATAGAATTTCCAAGGGTGCGTATTCTTATGGCAAGGGGCATGTCTTGCAGCCTCGATGGCAGTTTCAATACAATCTTTTGATACTAATTTATCGCTGAAACGAAAAATAGTTCTTCTAGTCAATATATTTTCTTGAACCTTTGACATTCCAACAACTCATTTGATTTGATTAATCTTAGCAGCTAAGTAGAAGTCTGATTCAGCTAAACCATCTATTTTATGAGTCCAAATGCTAATTTTAACTCTACCCCAGCCCAATTCAAAATCAGCATGATGTGCTTGTTGTTCACAAATTTCACCTGCTGAATTTACAAAATCCAATGCTGTTTGAAAATCATTAAATTCGAACTTTCGCTCTAGATGGTGGTCATCAACAACAATCCAATCATTTCCTAGTTGTTCAATTAAAGGAGTGATCTGTGATTTATTCAAAGGTGGAATCCCACCCTTACATGGTATGCATTCTTTGTTGTGAAGTGACAAAAAATCAACCCCAAAGATGGGTATCGTCGGAGCCTTTGCTCTCTTTTTCGACCTTCTCATGTAGGTTTGAACGTCTCTTCATATCCTTTCTTTCAAAGGCCAGTAATTCTTTGTCATCTATGTATGCAGGTCTTGTATGCGCTACTAGGACTATTTTTACTATTACATCTCTTGCGATATAGTTATTCTTTCCTTCTTCACACAGAATCTCAATACTGGACTTTCCAGATGATAGTAGTCTTCCTCTAATCCAAGCATCCTTTCCTTCAATATCAACAAAGGCGCGAGCATCAAGTTGGACTTCGATAATGTCGTCTTTACGTAGTCCATGTCTCCTTTCTAGTAAGTCTCCACTATTAATTCCCTCAACATCTGATAAATTTGGAGAACCCATATCTTCCCAAAGAGGTACAGCCCATTTAGGTAGATTTACCCCACTCTTTTTCTTCGCCATGGTTTGACCATATGACGAGCCTACTTTAACCTCGCTCCTAATTTATGTGATTTTGATTATATCGAGTCAATATCTACCAAGTCTTCTTGAAGTGTAGTCATCTGGATTGATTTGGGGAACAGTATGAAAGTCTCATGGCGTACTCTTCCGACCGTACTTTTAGAGGATGAAATACTTGACAAGGCCTTTTCGCGAGCAAGAAAGGCAGCCGACAGAGTTGACGACTCGGATAGAATTTTCAGAGTTAGAAAACAAATGAATCGTATGGTTCAAACCGCTGCAGGTATAATTTCAACCAATCTTCTTGATACGGTTAATACATGGCCATCACTTGACCAATCTCCACGATTTGATGTTTCAATGATAGATGCATGTGTCGGGTGTGATGATTATAGACACCACCTCTCGATGTTGCAATGGGGTTCTAAACAGGTGCTCAATATCTCTAGACAGAATTCACAAAAAATAATCCGTACTGGTCGAACCGAATTAATGCATGATGCGCGCAGAGAAGCCTATGGGCGCATCTCATCAATAATGAGGAGAGTCGGTCCATCTCTTGATTGGTTAAATCGCTCAAGAGAGGTACTGAAGCGTTTACCTACTATCGATCAATTACTGCCCTGTGTAGTTGTTTGCGGTGCGCCAAATGTTGGAAAATCTGCATTTATCTCTGCACTAAGTTCAGGTAATATGGAAGTAAATCACTACCCGTTTACTACTAAACAAATTCACGTTGGGCATTTCGTACATCGTAGATTACAGTATCAATTAGTAGATACTCCAGGTCTATTAGATAGGCCAATGGAAAAGCGTAATGACATTGAATTACAAGCTATTTCAGCTCTCGAAAACCTTGGTTCACTAGTTCTATTTTTGATCGATGAGAGTCAAAACTGTGGTACTTCAATCGAAGAACAATTGAATTTACTTGAAGACGTTAAAGTTCATCTTCCAGGGACAGAATTATTGGTTGTTTCATCAAAGGCTGATTTGATTGAACCAAGACCTGATAATTGGGATTTAGTTAAGCAATGCGAAATAGAATGGATTGATGAAGGTTCAGAGGGTGAACCAGAGTTACCTCTTCTGTATGACGAAAATAATAGGGTTACTATGTCAGCGATTGAAGGCGTTGGAATGGAAGCAATGAAACTCGAGATAGTACGTAGAGTGAAGGATTCTAATGTCTACGACCCTATGGAGCTGCCAGATGGTTGGTATAGGTCGGACATCAAGTGATTACATTCTCTCAAGAGGAGTAATTCCCAGTCCTTCCATGCCAGTTTTCAAGAATTGAGAGGCTAATTGAGATACTTGTAAGTATAATTCATTTACA
>Ga0115012_10000487_pt1 | contig 22447 bp, 9 predicted proteins | sample TroAtlMetagenome_FD_88706 | JGI IMG/M metagenome (GOLD analysis project Ga0115012, IMG submission 88706) | Marine eukaryotic phytoplankton communities from Atlantic Ocean - Tropical Atlantic ANT10 Metagenome | ecosystem: Environmental > Aquatic > Marine > Oceanic | place: Tropical Atlantic Ocean...
ACAGAAGTTAAGTATTATGCTACTGGTATTCTTCCAGAAAATCCTTCTAGTATTGTTTCTACAAAACCATCTTACTTTAAATCAAATGAAGGTGTTCAGTTAATTGAAAGTAATACTGACAATCCTGTAAGACCTAATCCTCTTGCACAAACGTTTAAAGTAGAAAATCTAGACGGTGGATGTTTTATAACAGGTGTTGATTTATTCTTTAGTAAGAAGAGTGATAATATTCCAGTTAAAGCTTACATTACTAATGTTGATGCAGAGAAACCTGCTAAGAACATTGTTCCTGGTTCTGAGAAGACTTTATCACCAAATACGTCTCTCAAGTGTTCTGCTAGTGGAAACCTATCAGTATATAAAGGAGAAAGTGTAACTGGTGCATCTTCTGCTGCATCTGGTCCTATACTTAAAATATTTGATAAGAATAATGTAGAATTAGTAGCTACTGCATCTGGTAAATATAGTCTTACTAATGAGCAAGTTTATACTGTAGTTCTAAGTAATCATAATGGTAAATCTTTTGTTCAAAATGAAGATTTAATTATTCCATCTGTAACCCTTGCTAATGCAACCAATGCTACAGACTTAGTTCTTTCTATCGTAAAGGATAGTGGTAAAGTTTCTAAGATGAGAATTACCAATCCTGGTTTAAATTATGATAGTGCAATTCTTACAATTGAAAGTCCACAACTTCCTGGTGGTGCTACAGCAACTGCAAGTATTGAAGTTTCTGGTGGTAAGATTTACAATGCTGAAGTGTCTCTTACTGGTTTCGGTTATACAGAAGCACCTTCTGTGGTCGTTAAAGGAGTTGGAAACGGAGCTGGTGGGTGTGAAATCCAAACATTTATTGAGATTGATTCACCTGCTGTTGTAATGGGTGTAGCAACCGATGCAGGTGAAGTTACAAACTCTACTACACCAACACATTTTGCATTTGATTATCCAGTTTATTTACAAAACGATTATGAATATGCATTAGTAGTAGAAACTGATTCTACTGATTATCAACTTTGGGTTTCTGAATTAGGTGCAACTGATATTGCTACAAGCACTGTTATTACTACACAACCATCTCTAGGTTCTGTATACAAATCTCAGAATACTGAAAGTTGGACAGAAAATATTTTTGAAGATCTCAAATTTACTCTTTATAGAGCAGAATTTGATTTAACAAGACCAGCAGAACTTGTACTTAAAAATAATAGTCTTGGGTATGAATTGTTGGACGCAAATCCAATTGAAACAAATGCAAGCTCCAGTTCTGCTAGTACATCTGTACTATTCAAGAACAACAACGCAGTTCTTAAAGTAACTCATAGAGATCATGGTTTTGAGGATAGTGGAAATTCTTATGTTTTCTATAGGACTGCATTAGAGACTGGTGGTATTACTGCCTCTACTATTAATAGTAACTTATTCCAAGTTACTAACTCTGGAGTTGATTCTTATAATATTACTTCACCATCTCAAGCTGCAGGAAATTCTGTTGGTGGTGGTACTTCTGTATATGCAAGTTATAACAGAAAATTTGAAACTCTATATCCTCAGATTCATTATCTATCATTTACAGGTACTGCTTTAGATGTTTCTGTGAAAACAACTAATGTTGTTCCTGTAGATTCTACAACTACTAACTATACTTCCTATTCTCAAACTGAATATGAAAAGACATTCTTGAATGAACCACATTACTTTACAAATCAGAAGATGATTGCTTCTGATATTAATGAAACTTTGAATAGTATTTCATCATCTCTAGATTACAAGATTGGACTATCGTCTACTGTGTCTCATTTGAGTCCAATTATTGATCTTTCTAGTGCATCTGTTAAAACAGTTAGTAATAGAATTGAAAATGCTACTGGTCAGGAGACTAGATTTGGTAGAAGAGATCAAGTTATTGAATTCTATCCTGTATATCAATTTGATCTTGCTGGTAATGCTGGAACTGAATTGCAAGCTAATCAAATAATTGAAGGTCAGACTTCTAAGACAACAGGAACTATTGCAAGAGTTAATGGTCAAGTTGTATATGTTAGAGTGAAGACAAGTCAATTCTTCCAAAAAGGTGAGAAAGTAAATCTAGGAAATCAAACTGATTTAACTAATGTTACTGTTGATTCTAATCCAACACAAGTATTTGCATCTATTGAAGATGCTTCTACTATTGTAGCACGTAATCCTTCTGTTATTCTTGAAACATATGACAATACTATTACTGGTAAAACAGTTATTTGGAATAGTCAAACTCAAGAGTTAACTGCTAGAGTTGACATTAAACCAATCAACGACAGTTATACTGATAGAATTATTGATAATGCTTTCTACAATAGAAATTCTGTTGTAGGTGATCAGATTGCTGATATCTTCCGTGTAGGAGACTTTATCAAATATCCAAATCAACCAGACGAAGAAGCAAATTATTTAGAAGTAGGTAAGATTACATATTCAAATGGTGTTGACTTTGTTGCAGAAAATACTTCTAAGAATGGTTCTGCAGTAGCTAAGTATGTAACTAAGGAAGTTGTTATTAATAATCCAGCAACTGCTATTGATGTACATTTAATGGCAAACGTTAAAGATGTTTCTAATATTCAAGTTCTTTATAAGTTCAAGAAAGCATCTAGTCAAGATAACTTTGACGATATTGATTGGGTATTATTCAACGGTAATGGACAACCTGATACTTTAGAATTAGCAACTACAGAAAATACTATATCAAGTGTTGTTGAGAAGCAATCTGCGTATCAAGATCTTAAGTATAGTGTATCTGATATTGAAGAGTATTCTTCATTTGCTATAAAAATTGTAATGAGTAGTGTTGATCCTGCATTTGTACCTAAGATCCAAGATATTAGAGCAGTTGCTGCATTCTAGGTTCCGCGTATGGACTATATCAAAGTTGAAGGACATGATGGTCTTGTAAGGGACAAAAACACAGGTGCCATCATCAATCTGGACGATTCTGCTATCGTTGCAAGACGTAAATCAAAACAGCTGGGTTCCGCGTTGGACGACATAAATATGTTGAAGACTGAAGTCTCTGAAATCAAGTCCCTACTGAGAGAGTTAGTAAAAAATGCCAGCAATTAATGTCGCACGTACCGATACCTTTGAGCTACAAAGGCAGAAGATTAATGATATCGCAACTGCGATTTTTAACATCTCTGATGGAGGAAGTGATCTTTCCACAGGTAATTTAAAACTTGGAAACGGTACAAAAGATGTTCCATCATTAGCATTCACTACTGATGCAACTCTAGGTTTATATAAACCCAATGCTAAAGCTATTGGATTTGTTAGCGGAAGCAAAAGAATTATTAATGTTCAAGAAGATTCTTTTGTTACTTTTAAAGATTTTAATGTTATAAACAAATCCCTGAATACTGCAGGGATGCAAATTGATGCTGCTGGATCTGGTTATGATACTGGAACTTTTACAACAGTAGGACTTGACGGTGGAACTGGTGCTGATGCAGAGGCAACAATTGTAGTTGCAGGGTTTACTGGTTCTGTTACCCAAGCAGGTACTGGATACAAAAGTGGTGACCATGTAGCAATCCTTTCAGGAGGAAATGGTACAGGAGCTACAGCAATCATGCGTGTTCCTCAAATAGCTGTAACCACTACAACTGCTGGATCCAATTTTGCTCCTACTTCTTTTAGTGATGTTCCCTTAACTGGTGGAAGTGGTACAGGTGCATTAGCAACTATTAGCTTTAACGGTGATCTTACTGTCACAGCATCAATTACAGCAGGTGGATCCAATTACGTAGATGGTGGATACAATGGTATCTCTCTTTCTGGAGGTTCAGGTGCAGAACTTGCTGTTAATATGGTAGTTAGTGGTGGTGTTGTTACTACTTGTACGGTTGAAATTTCTGGTAGAGATTATATTGTTGGTGATGTTTTAACTGTAGACGCTGCTACATATCCATTAATTGTAGGTGCTTCTGGTGCTGGATTCCAATTCACTGTTAGTGCTATTGGTGGTAATGGTTCAGTACAAGAAATTAATATTTCTAATAGTGGACAAGGATATGAAAACGGAGATGTTCTTTCTGTAAACCTAACAGATGTTGGAAACTATGCTGGTGCTGTAGCTCCAACATTTACGATTAGTAATAATCCAGAAGCAGTACAAGAATTTATTGTTAACGCTTATGGAAGTGGTTATCAAGTAGGAGATGTACTTACACCAGCTGGTGATCTTACAGGAGTAAGTGCAACAATTACTGAAGGACAATTCTCAGTTACAGTTCCTGATAGTTCTTTAATCGCAGTTGGATCAATTATTACAGGTGGTGCAGGAACACTTAAAGAAGCATCAGATCCAACTGTGGTAACAGTTGAATCAATTGTTGATGCAACAACGATTAACACAAACGTTATTGGATTTTCATCTGGATCTGCAACACTAGCCTTCTCTCCTCCATATGGAACTCCTTCTACACCTTTACAATATACAGTTAGTCAATTAGGTGTAGTTGATTCAATTACAATTACAGATGGAGGTTCAGGATATGATCCAGGAGATGTACTTACAGTTGATGCACGAGATCTTGTAAATCCAATTCCAAAAGTTGTAACTGTAGATGGTTACGAGATTATTACTTTAAACACAGCTGTAGCACTTGGTACATTTAGTGTAGGTGATTCAATTGATTTCCAGAACAGCGTTGTAACTACTATCATTGCAGTAACTAATAATACTGCTGGTACACAGCAAGAATCAATTTCTGTATTAGGAGCATCAGGAGCATTTAATAACAACTTCTTTATTATTGAAGGTGTTCCTGCAACTCAATATGAAATTGGAGCAGATCCAATTGAAAAATTTGCATACAAAATTGATGGATCATATACATGGGATCAAGATCCTTTGTATGTTGATAGTAAGTATGAATTTGATTATTCTGATCCTACAAACAGTGGTCATATTTTTGCATTAAGTGAATTTTTAGACGGAGAGAATAACGTAGTTGAAGCTCAGGGAGTTCTTAATAGTGCTTCTCTTGTTGTTTCAGTTCCAGGAGGAGTAGGTTCAATTCTTGTTGGTACAGCAGTAACTATTGCAGATGATGCTGTTGTAAGAGATGGTGAACTTGCTACAGGAACAAAAGTAGCTTCTAAGGACGCTGTTGCCAACACTATTACATTAGATACATTACCAGCAGCTTCTGGTACAGCAGATCTTACATTTACAGGTGTTGAATTAATTACTGGTGTTGTAAGAGATGACGTAAACTCTACGTTAACTTTAACTGTATCAAGTGGTACTCCATCTCCAATATATGTTTATTGTGGATCTGAAGGTCCTATGCATGTTGGCATGGCGATCTCTCCCACTGGAGTAGAAAACGAATATCTAGTAGATCCAGCTAACCCTAAAGTATTTGGTAGTGGAGCACAATTCTCATCCACAGATATTACAGAAACTACAAATATTTCTTTTGAGGTTGCTACTGGAGTAGTTAACGCAACAACAGTTAATGGCACAACATTAGGTTTTACTAATGGAACAATTGGCAATTTAACATCTACTACTTCAAAAACAGGAACTCTCACTGTTGATACAATCAATGCAGATTCTGGTACAGGTGGAGCAAACAAAATTGATGTTAATGCAGGGACAGGTTTATCAGTCTTAACAGGAGATTTGAATGTTGGTACAACTGTTCAAGTTGCTAATGCTACTGGAAATCTTACAACTTCAGGTGCATTAAAATCAACTGGAACAATCAATTCAAATGATCAGTTGGTCATTGAAGATAATAAAATTTCTTCTTTATCTGGAGTTGATATTGAATTTGAGCCTTCGGGAACTAGTCAAATTAAGATAACATCATCTAGTGCTCTTGTTATTCCAGCAGGTCAAACTGATCAAAGACCAATTACATCAGAATCTTATAATGGTGCAGTTAGATTCAACACTGAAACTAATCAGTACGAAGGTTATTCCACGATATCATCTGCTTGGTCATCATTGGGTGGTGTTAGAGATCTAGATGGTAACACATACATCTTAGCAGAGGAAACTGTAGGTGCTAATGATAATACATTATGGTTCTATAATGATAGTGTTAATACTGTTAAATTTTCACCACAGTATCTAGAATTTGTAAATGTAAAGAAAATTAGATCACCAAATATTTCTGCTCCTGCTTACAGTGAGTGGGTATCAAATAGTTCAGTTCAACTAGGTGATTATTTAAAACATAGAAATAATATTTACGAAGTTACTGCTGTTGCTAATCCTAGTGGTACCAATTTAACAGGAACATCTGGAAATAGTCCAGTTCACACTTCAGGAACTTTAGTAAACGGTGATGTAGATCTTACCTATTCAACAACTGCTGTAGCAAACCTTACATTTGATGAAATTGCTGAACTACAGGTTGATCCATTAGGATTTACAGATTTAGTTGTTAACAATGAGCTTCGTTTATCTGGAAATACAGTATCAACAGATGTTGCTGATTTAGTATTATCACCAAACTCTGGACAAAAAGTATCTATTGATGCTAAGTCTTCCTTGGTTCTTCCTGTTGGAAACAACAACGAAAAAGGAAATGCAGCACAAGGATCTGTAAGATACAATACTGATGATAATCAGTTTGAAGGATACAACGGAGCACAGTGGGGTGGTTTAGGTGGTGTTAAAGACATTGACCAAGATACTTACATTAAAGCAGAGTCATCTCCTGGTGCAGATGAAGATATTTTATATTTCTATAACTCTAATACTGAAACACTTCAATTAACAACATCAGGTCTTGATTTCTATAGTGTTGATACTTTAAATTCTCTTACATCAAACGAATTAAATATTAATGCTTCTACAGTTACATTTGATAATTTAGGAACTACTTTAGATAATACAAGTACAACAGAGACATTCTTATTCTCAACCAAACAGAATTTTGATCTTGGTTTATCTTCTGGTCTTACAACTGATCCATTATTAAGATTAACTGATGATGGTGATATCTACTACAACTTAGGATTTGGATCTGGTGTATATAATGGTGTAAAACTATTTGATAGTGAACTTAAAGAACTTGAACTTGCTGATTATAAAATTACAAGTAAAAAGGTAGTTCTAGAAAGAGGTACACTTAATGAAGGTGATGCTATTTTATATGATCCAACAACTGCTAAGTCAGCAAAAGCTCAATTAACAGCATTAAATACCACAACAGGAGAAAAACAATTTGTAGAGTATTCTGTAGTTGATGATGGATCTAATATTTACTTCTCAGATTTTGGCAACATTACAACAGGAGAGAATTTATTAGATACTGTTTTTGATTTTAATGAATCTAGTCAAGTTAGACTAACATTCACATTAAATAGTAATTTGACTTCGGGAGATGATGTTGAAGTCACTGTTGTAACACACATCACTAAGAGGTAAAAATGGCAGTCAATTTAAAAACATTAGATTCAGCAGGAGGATTTTCTGTTGGCAAAACAACTTTAGTAAATGAACTTAAGGACATTAAAAACGTCAATAGTTTAGAAGTAAAAAATTCATTTTATTCTGATAGTGCTACTTCTCACTATATTTTGAGAGGTATTAACACTTCAATTCTTTCTGTAGATAATGTCAATACTAATATTTCCGTACCAAACAACACAATCAATTTTGTGGAAACTTTTATTGTTGGTGTTAATGACAATGCATCTGGAAATATATGCACAAAATTAGATACAGTTCTTCAAGTATCTAATAGTGGTGTAGTAACTGAACTTTCTACAATGACAACTATTGTTAAAGATTCGGTTCCAACAGGTCAGACTTGGACTATTAATCCTTTTGTGTCTGGTGCCGCAAATACTTTCAGTTATTCAGCAACTCGTGCAGGAACAACTCGTACAATTAAATGGGTTGCATACGTAAAAGTGGTAAGTATTGACTGGACTTGATTCTTAGTTACTAAATAGAAAAGAGAATAATAAAGTCTGCAGGCTGGATAGAAAATGAGCTTTAAGTTTAATTCTGACAAAGAGCAAATTAGAGCTAATGCTCCCGAAATTATTGGAGATCAGGAGATCACCTTAAGATCTGGATCAGGCACTGATGAAAAGGAGGTCTTGCGTGCCCTACTTGAACCTAGTACGAAAACACCTCGTATTGGTATTAATAGAACTGGAAATAGAATTGACAGAATTGAGGTAACTAATCCAGGTTCTGGTTATACGACTCAACCTACAGTTATTATTAGTGCTCCGCAAGGTGATAATCAAATCCAAGCAGCTGGTTCTGCTTCTATTTCTCCAGAAGGTAGACTCGTTGGTATTCTTATTGATAATGTAGGTGCTGGTTATACATCTGCTCCTAGCGTTACAATTAGTGGAGGAAATGGTGTAGGTGCAACGGCAACAGCATACCTTGACTCTGTTGATTATGAACTTGATATTAACGGTGCTATTAGAACTTCAACGTCTATCATTTCTGATACGGCGAGAATTCTAAACCTAGACATTGATAATTTGGTTACTCCTGATGCAGCTTACAGGGCACCAAATCTTAAAACCTTTATGAATAATACTGGTGTTCCATGGGCACCAGAAAGGTTACTACAAAAAAATACGTTTGTTTATCGTGGATCTAACGTATACCAATCTATGAACGTTGGTACTACATCTATAGATCCTGTAGATCCACCTCTTCATACTGATGGAATTGAAATTAACGGTAACGCATTAGATGATGCTGTTCCTGGTGTTCAGTTTAAACATATCGGTTTTCGTGTAGCTGATCCTAACGAAGTTTTCTATAATACAAGTGGAGAAGCTGGAGTATACCCAAGATCTATTACTCCTCTACTAGGTGATAAATCAGATAAGATTGCAACTACAGAATACGTCCTTAACCTAGCAACAAATGACGTTGGTGGTCGTATTTACGTTTCTCAATTAATTGGTGACGATAATGCTGATGGTCGTTCTCCTGTTAACCCAGTTAGAACAATTAAGAAAGCATGTCAGTTGGCATGGGAAACTCCTGGTGTAAAAGAATCTATCATCGTTGCTGGTGGTGATTACACGGAAGACAACCCAATGTCTCTCCCACCTGATGCTTCTATTGTTGGTGATAACTTACGTCTTGTTATTATCCGTCCCGCAAACCCAAGAAAGCACATTGTCAAGTTTGGTGATAAGAACTACGTTATTGGTGTTACTTATAGAGACCAAGAAGGTGCTGACACCTTTACTTGGGACTATGCAATGGTCTTTGATGACAAGCAAAGAGTTACATATGATTTTGATCAGAACGGAGATGCTACAACCCAATTCCCTGTAGGTCATCAGGTTTTTGGTGATTCAATTTTTAGAACAACATTCCAGTCTAATGGTGGTCTTAATAATCTAGTAGCTAATATTGAACTAAGAGGTGTTAACGCTGGTGGTATTATTACATCTAGAAATGTTCAATTTGATGAAACTACAGGACCAAGTGCTTATGTTAATGGTAAATTTGATTTCGTACAAACATCAGGTTCCGTAAACGCTGGTGAAACATTAGTATTCGCTGGTGCAAATAGTGAAAGATTTCAACCAAGTACAGCATACACAGTTGGTACTGTTGTTTGGACAGAAGATCATGTCTACAACGTAACTGTTGCTGGTACTTCTGGAGAAAATAACCCTACTCATGATACTGGAGCTGCTAATAATGGTAGTGGTGCTCTAGAGTTTACATATTTAAGAGATACATATTCTCTTGTTACAACTGATATCATCTCAATTAGACCTGAAGGCGAGGTTGTATTTGAGAACAGACCTAATTTAACAGATCCACCATTACCAATTAGTAGGATTGACTTCTCACAGCAAGGTCAAGCAGCAATTGCTACTGGTGGTTTTGGTGATTATGGAACACCTGAAGATCTTGGTGGTATTGTTTTCTATACAAACCCACTAGTTGAATCAGATAACATTCACGACTTCAAAGAAGGTGAAGAGATTCTAATTCAAAATCTATCTACATCAGCTCCAGACTTATCCATGTTAAATGGTAAGCAAAGAATTTATAAGGTTCTTGAAGATCCTGATGGTAGATCTAGACGTTTTGTTATTCCTAAGAAGTTACCTTCTCTAACTAACGATAATTATGATCCTGGTCAATTTGCACAAGTTCAATCTTATTCTAAATCAGTAACTTTATCTCTACTTAACTCTCCATTTAAGTTTAATGAAGCAACTCCTGTAGCTAGAAGATATCAGGATGCTGCTCTGCAAATTAGAAACAATAGAGAGTTTATTGCTGATGAAGTTGTAGGAAGAATTACTAATGAGTTTAGTAAAGTTTATTATTCAGTATCTGAGATTGGTGGTACTCCTACTAGCACTACAACAGCTACAAGTGCTACGTATAATGCTACAACTGGAGACTTAGTATTTACTAAGGTTAACCATGGATTTGATGTTGGAACTGGTATCTCAATTGCAGATAACAGTCTTACATTTACTTGTTTGATGGATAATAATGCTACTGAGCATACTTATCCTAGACCAGGTGATCCAGCATCTGGAAGAGCACTTCCAATTACATCAAAAACAGATGATACCTTTACTGTTAATGTTGGTATATCACCTGCAAACGCATATTTTACTCCACAAGGAGGGACATCATATAATCCTGCCACTGGAGATTTAATTCTAGAGATTGGAGCTCATTCTATACCAGTTGGAGGAAGTGTTACTATTGATAGTGAGTCCTTGTCATTTACATGTGACATGGATAATCGTGACACACCTAAGACATATCCTCGTGTAGGAATAGATCCTTATGCTGTAAGATCTATTCCAGTTACATCATCTACATCAACTTCTATTACTGTTAATATTGGTGCAGCTCCTGCAGACAAATATTTCCAACCAACTTACGCTGAATATGATCCTACTACAGGAGACATGGTATTTACCATTGGACAGCATGGTTTAGGTGTAGGTCGTAATATTACTATTGATAATGAATCATTAACATTTACTTGTTTACAAGATCCTTCAGCTCCTAAACAGTATCCTCGTTCTGGTATTGATCCATATGCAGATAGTAAATCACTTGCTATTACTGCTGTTGGTGCTAGTTTACACACACCAACTAATGCTGTATATAATGCATCAAATGGTGAAATTACATTCACAGTTGATAACCATGGATTCCTTGAGAATGATTATGTTAAGATTTCAGATAATTCTTTAACTTATTCTTGTGCTATAGGTGGTAACTATGCACATCAATTTGTTAGTGCAGTTGGTGGTGCAGTAACTTCAGGTGGTACTTATACACACGCATTTGTAACCGCTGCTACTGATTGCATTTTAACTGGAGGAACTAATTTAACTCCTAATGGTGCAGCATATAATCCTAGTTCTGGTTTATTAGTATTAAATTTTGCAAGTGCTCACAATCTTTCCAATGGAGCTAATATACAAATTGCTGATAATGGATTAACATTTACATGTGACATGGATAATAATGCTACAGAGCATCAATATCCTCGTCCTAGTGATCCTGTATCTGGACAAAATTTATCTATTACTTTCGTTAGTGCAACTTCATTTAGTGTTAACGTAGGTGCATCACCTGCAGTAAGTCATGATGTTAGTGATGCAACTTATGATCCTTATACAGGTGAATTAGAATTAACTATTGGTTCTCATAGTCTTGTAGGTCAGTCAGAATTTACACCTACTACTGGTACAACATATAACCCAACATCGGGTATTATGAGTATCACAACATCTACAAATCATGGTCTTGTAAATGGTGATAAGGTTAAATTAGATGATGGTGCTGTAACATTCAGTTGTACTTATGGTACTGGTAATCACAACTATGTTGGTGGTACCGCAGCTGGTGCAGTAACTGCAGTTGGAGGTGTTATATTTGACGTAACCAATGCTTCATATACTCCTGGTTCTGGTGAATTAGAATTAACCATTGGTTCTCATAGTTTAACAACTTCCAATCAAGTAGTAATATCTCCTGAGTCTTTAGATTTCCAGTGTGATGCAGACAACTATAATACAACTCATTCATATCCACGTCCAACTGATCCAGTAGCAGGAGAAGAAATTGATATTATTGCTGTAACTGGTACAACTATTACAGTTAATGTTGGTATTAGTAATCCTGGTACTGCTTATCCTCGTGCTCCTAAGAATCATACAGTATCAAATGCTACTTATGATCCTGCTGGTGGTGATATGGTACTTACCATTGGTGCTCATGGATTACAAATTGGAGATGCTATTAAACTAGCTCCAAATTCACTAACCTTTGAATGTCCTGCTGCTGTTGGAACTCATGCATTTGTAAGTGGTGCTGCTGGTGCTATTACAGCAAATGTTGGAGGACCATTTACTGCTACAACTGGTACTTCTTACAATCCAACAACGGGTGAGATGGTACTAGAGATTGGTTCTCATAGTTTAACTACTGCTAACACAATTCAGATTGCTCCTGCTGGACTAAAATTTACTTGTGATGCTGATAATAATGCTACAGAGCATGATTATCCACGTCCAACTGACCCTGTTGCTGGTGAGAATATTGCTATTACAGCAACATCAGCAACTACTATCACTGTTAATGTTGGTGTAGCATCATCTACTAATCAAAGTTCATATCCAAGAGCAACTGGAGCAGCAACATCTAGTGGTGCTGACTATGCTTATAATAATGAATTAACAATATCAGCAATCACTGGAGACAGTATAACAGTTAATGTTAATGGTGGACAAGGTGCTATTAGTATTAATTCTGTTCATACATTTGTATCTGCTACAGCTAACGGTGTTCAGACTGGTGGTGATCCTATCAGTGGTAAGTGGATATCAGTTTCTAACGTAACTTCAAATACTTTTGATATACAAGTATTAGATACAGTACCTTCTACAAATACAACTGCACATACATTCTTAAGTGGTGCTGCTAATAGTATTACAAAGAAAGGAACAGCTGTTAGACTTGCTCCTAACTCATTAAAATTCACTTGTGATAAAGATGGTAATCAATCTCAACATGATTATCCACGTCCAACTGACCCTGCATACAATACATCATTAGATATTGTATCAACAACTGGAACAAAAATTACACTTAATGTTGGAAAAGCAGATACTGGTAGTTCTTATCCTCGTCCAGGATTTGATCCTATCTCTGGTCGTTGGGTTCCTATTGATGTTATAGACGTAAATACATTTAAGATTAATGTTGGAAGTTCTTCTTATACTGGCACTCATACATTTGTAAGTGCTGCTGAGAATGCAATTTCACGTCAAGATGGTACAATCACTGTAAACGTAGGTGTTTCTTCTAATACTACTGTTCATAGTTTCGTAAGTGCTACAGCTAATGCTATTAGATACGAACCACAATCTACACATTATTTTGAAGGTTCTGCAGCAGACGCCGTTAAGTTTATGGCTCAAACTGCTCACACATTTGTAAGATCAGAGAATAATAATCTATCTACTGGTGGTAGCAGCTTTAAGGTTTTCTTAGGTGCATCTGGATTTGAACACACATATATTAGTGGTGGTACTGTTAAATTTGGCGGTGTTACTTATACTGTAACTAATTTTGTGTATGATCATCAGATTACTGGTGATGCAACCATTACTGTTAATTCTTCCATTCCTGGAATTGCAGAAGATAGTATTGTTGAAATTGCTGATATTTTAGTTGAATGTACTATTCTAGGTGTAACAACACAGAAAAAATATCCAAGCTTTAGTATTCCAGTTAGTGATGAAACTTGCAAGAGAGATATTAGACATTTCCTTAATGCTCTTATACAAGATTTAGAATTTGGTAGTAACAATAATATTATTGATGGTGCTAAGAAATATATTGATGCTACAAATACTTACATTGATGAGACTATTGACTTTGAGATTATTCAAACTGTACGTGCTATTGAGTATGCTAGAGAATTAGCTATCTACGCAATGCGTAAGTGGCGTACAGGAAATGGTACAGTATCTGATCCTGTTTATACTCCTGTATATTCTAGTCTTGACAGATACTTTGACCCAACTATTCTTGATGACACTACTCCAGCTGGAGCATGTATTAATGTTAAATCTGCCATTGACACTCTATCATATCTGTTTGTAGATGTGTTAGCAAATGATGCTTCTGGAACTGTTTTAGATGCTGCTTATTTGATTGCTAGAAACAGAGATCATATTGTAGATGAGGCATACAATGATGCAAGGAATGCATTCCCATCATTAGTTCTTAATAATGTTGATGAGCGTAAATGTCGCAGAGATATCAATCTTGTAATTTCTGCTTTAATAAAAGATTTAGTTCTTGGTGGAAATGATGGTACTGTTACTTATGCTGAACTATATTTCACAGGAACAGAATTAACAGGTATTCCTGCAAGTGAACTTGCAGCAACTAGATATGCATTTACTGCAGCAAGAGATCTATGTATTGACGCAATTCGTAATTGGAATAATGCTAGTGGAAACCCAACTACAGCTTTGTTCACACCAATCCCAAGATTTACAGATAATACTATCTTAGCAGATCCTGCTGGAAATCCTTTATGTGCTACTACTGCTGCTTCAATTACAACATTATTTGGTCTTCTTGATGATATCTTAAGTGGCACGATTGAACCTGGTGCTACTACTAAGAATAAAGGAACACTATTAGATACAGCAGGTTTATACACTTATGCAGACAGTGTTATTACTGATTTCAATGGTAATAAAGTAACTGTTAGAGCAACCTATGATGACTATCCAATCATTGAGGCATCTCCATATACACAAAACTCTTCTGTTATCTCCAAGCTAGGTGGCGGTGGTGCTCTGGTTGATGGTGCTAAGGTTAAGCAACCTAACTGCCCATTCCCTGGATTGAATTTAGATGGAACTGCTAAGTTCCCTAATCAGGGTAAATCAATGGTTGCATCTGCCTTCACGATTGTTTCTGAAGGTGGTACTGGATATAAGATTATTAACGATGGTTATGTACAGTTAGTTTCTGTCTTCTGTATCTTTACTGCAGATGGTATCCTTGCTGAGTCTGGTGGTTATGCTTCTGTTACTAACTCTGCTTCTAACTTTGGTATCTACTCTCTAAGAGCAAGAGGATTTAGTCAAACACCATATATCTTTGATGTTTGTACTATCACTAACGTATCTTCTACACCTACTGGAAGAACAATCTTTACTGTAAGTGGTCTTGGTAGAGAACCACTTGAACATTATATTGTTAAGATTGATGGATTTGAAAATGTCAACCCAGAAATTGAATACTTTGTTGATACTGTAGAGGGAGTTACAGTTGGTCCTCCTTTCTCTGCTCAATTAACACTAGAATCTGGTTCTGGTGGTCCTGCAGAAATTAAGAATAGCACCACTGGTAGTGTAGTTTCATTAGCTAGTTTGATTGGTGAGACAGTTAAGTTACATAGACCATCTATTGTTAACTCCTCATCACACACTTGGGAGTACGCTGGTTCTGGTACTAGCTATCTTGCTCTACCTGAAAACGGTGGTACTAAGATTGAGGCAAACGAACAGGTATCAGAAGACTATGGTCGGACATACGTTTCTGGTACTGACGAACTAGGTGACTTTAAGGTTGGTACATTTGCTAGAATTGAGAACAGAACTGGTAACATTACCTTTACTGGTACGGTTACAATTTCTGAAGTTGAATTCTTGAAATTGAAAGGTGGTGATGTTGTTGTTACTGGTTTTGATAACAGCAATACACTTGGTGGTGCTAACTCTAGTGACTCTAAACTACCTACACAAAAGGCAGTTAAAGACTTTATCACTAACGCTTTAGGACCTTACATTAACAAACCATTCTCTACTAACCCAGTTCCTAGAGCATTGGTTGAACTTACTGATTCTGGTAAGATTTCAGAAGATCAGATTCCACCTCTACGTCCTTTCCAAGTCTATACCATTGCAAACCAAAATGAAAGACTTGCTATTGAAGGAGCACTAGCTGGTGATATTGCTATCCAACAGGATACTACAACATCATATATCCTGAATAATGATAATGAAAGTTTGTTTACTTCTTTCGCAGTTGATCCAACACTACAGTTTACTATCAATGATGTTTTCACTGGCAGTATCAGTGGTGGTAAGATTCAGGCAACTGAATATAGACAGGGTGTTGTTTATCAGATTAACATTACTGACGGTGGATCTGGATATATTACTCCACCTGTTGTAACAGTATCTGGTGGTAACCCACAAGCTGGTGCTGTAGACGCAAACATTTCAACAACCATTGCTAATGGTCAGGTTGTGATTATGACCATTGAATTGTTCAATGGATATGTTGGTGGTAAAGGATACACTACTCCACCTACTATTACTATTGCTGCTCCTGCAGGATCTGGTACTCAAGCAACCGCAACTGCTTTAATTGAAAGTAGATTGTATGGTGATATTGTAAACAACATTAAGATTGTAGACACAGATACTATTCTGTCTAGTGATCTTCCTGCTGAGACAATTAATATCAATCGTGTTATCAACACATCTGCTGACAATAACAATAACTGGGTATCTCTATCTACTAACCAGATTGCTGCATCTGATATTACATCAGGTGTTATTTCTACAGCACGTTTAGCATCTAACGCTTCTGGTGTAGAAAGTGCTGCTAACTCCTTTACATTCTTGAGAGGAGATCAGTCATATTCAGCTGCTGTACAAACAGTTAAAGGTCCTGAAACAAGATACTTTGCTCAAATAAAATTACAGGCAAATAGTGGTTCTTCTCAGTTAATCTTTGAGTCTAGTTCTAATTTCCTTAAGGGTCATGAGATTAAACAGATTACTGGTATTCAGGCAGACACAAATATTGATGGTGTTCTAACTGAATCTGGTGAAACTACAATTACTCTTGATAAGTTCTTAACAGCAACTCTTCCAGCTGGAACAGTTTTAGAATTTAATAGAGGTAAATCACCTCTAACAGTTGAGTCTTCTCAAACAGAAGGTGGTTTCGTTGAGGAAGTTGTTATTCAAAATGGTGGTTCTGGATTTACTGACGGACAATATTTCAACTTACCTCTAACTGGTGGTGCTGGAACTGGTCTAAGAGTCAATATAGTTGTTGGTAGTGGTGCAGTTACTGACTGTACTATCGTAAGTGGTGGTCAAGATTATGGACAAAATACTGCAAACTCAAATGTTGACTTTGTTATATCATCTGCTCCAGCAGAAATTGGTGGAGGAACAGGTCTTAATCTTTTAGGTAAGGTTACAACAGTTCTTCGTCAATATGCAAACGTTACAATTGACGTTGACAGAGTTAGTGATTTAACCACATCTGGTGATCCATATGGAACATTGGGTGTTGCTAGATTCTATAAACAACAATTCTTAATTGGTGAAGCTGGTAACGGTTCTGTTCAAATCAGCACAGGTCCAGATTCTGGTCTTGATGCTGATACACTTGATGGAGCACAAGGTACATTCTATCTAAACTCTGGAAATCAGAATGCTGGTACTCTACCAGTAGAAAGATTATCTGGTACTTACAATATTAATATTGCTAACCAGTCTGGTAGTACATTAAGACTTAAGACATCTACCAACTCACCAACTGGTAACCCAAGTCCTGATGAGTTTGCTGCTGGTATCATTGCTGATACTAAGAACAACACTGCTGATGGTTTAGCAGATGGTGGATCAAGACACGTTGTAATGACTATCAGAAATGGTGGTACTGATTTTGATGCTACGTTTGGTGGTGTAAGACAACTTGCATTTACAGATGCTAATGCTGATGTTGGTGCTGGTATGTGGCTTCGTGGATCTTTCAATAGTCCAGCAAACTCCTTTGGTAACTGGCATGAGATCTGGCATTCAGGTAACGACGGTACATTAAGTGGCCTAGACGCTGACAAGATGGATGGTCGTCAAGGAACTTGGTATCAGTCTGCTCAGCATATGGATTATGGAGTATTCAGTAATGAAAGAATACCAAATCTCCAAAGAAAGAAAGATTTCTTGACCAAAATCCGTGTTATGGATTGGACAGGAAATGTTAGAGTTAACGTTCTTGTTAGAGACGAACTATTAAGTACAACACCATTCCTTGCTGGTCAATCAGTTAATCTGTATACAGCAAGTGGTGTTGCTAGAGGTTCAATTAGTATCACAAAGGTAGAACCAAATCAAGATACTAATGATCCTGCTAATAACTACACATTAATTACTGGTAGTTTAACTAATGGAGATTATTCTTCCTTTGATGATGCAGAGTTTGTTGGTACTGGTGGTGTAGGTAATGCATACCAATTCCAGAACTGGAATATTTCACAACTTGATGATAATGCAGATGGAGATATTGATGGAACACATGAAATCATTAGTGGAGAAAGTGTTTCTGGTAATGCTCGTTTAAAACTTGGTAGAACAGATGGTCAAACATCTGATCCTTCTATCTTCTTTAGATCTTCTGCTTTAGTAGCATCTGATTATAACTCAGCAATTATTGCTACAGGTGGTGGTAGTACAAATGGTAGTGGTAGTCTTGAAGTAAAAGTTGCAAACAATAACTCATTCACTATTAATGGTAACAAAATTTGGAACGAAGGTAACATTGCTTTCAACTCATCTAACGTTGCTGGTACTGGTGTTATTCGTGATGCAAATGGAGATTTTTCTGCAGGAACAATTACTGCTTCTCTAACAGGTTCAGCATCTAGTAACGTTCTAAAAGCTGGTGATACAATGACTGGTGCTTTAAGCATCACAGGTGTTGTTGCTGCTAACCAAGCACTAAGCGTATCTGGTAGAGCAGACTTCTTAAGTAATATCACAGTTGCTGATGATTTCAAATGTGGTGATAATCTAATCTTTGCAGATGACTCATTAGATAGAATTGGTATTGATAAAGCACCTGATAGCAATGATGGTAAGTTTAACTTATACACAAATAATGGTACTGAATTAAATTGTCTAAACCTCAGGGTGATGGACAATGATGATGATCAAGGTATTTCATTCCAGAACTCTGGAGCTGCTTACACTTGGAACATTGTTCGTAAGAACAATACAGGTGCAGCAAATACTGCACACCTTGTCTTCCGTGGTCAACCTAATGCACCTCAATCAACTATTACTGACCTAGTTGATTACATGACCCTGTTCTCAGGTGGTGATGTTCAGTTTGGTGTTGGTGACACTGGTATTGGTACAGCACCTGATTCTAGCTACAAACTAAAAGTTGATGGTGAAATCTACGCAGATACAAGTATCTACATCCGTAATGCAGGTAACAACAATGGTGCTCCACTTTATTTCCTTGGTGCAACTGGTGGTGCTGATGGTTCTGGTGGATACTTAAGCAACTTCCGTGTTGGTAACAGTCTTATCGGTAGTGATATCTTTGAGATTACTGCTAACGATGGTTCTTCGGGTGCTACTACTTGGAAGTCAACTCCTGCTATTGCAGTTCAAGGAACTAATAACAGAGTTGCTATTAACTCCACAACATTCGCTGCCAATGGCATTAACATGGCACTTACAGTTGGAGGTAACTTCAACTTCACTGGTGAGATTTACAAGAATGGAAATGCGTTTGTAACTTCTAGATGGACAGCAGCTCCTAACGGAACTGATATCTATAGAGGAACAAAGGTAGGTATTAATACAGGTAATTCAGACCCACAAGAAGCTTTAGATGTCAGCGGATCTATATACCTTACTGGATCATTGAAAGCCAATGGTCAAGAACAGTGGTCAGATAGCTATGGAACACTTAAAGCACAAAGAACTACAATTGCTTCTAGTGAGTCTATCGGTAATAACCAACTAGTTTATAGTGTAGGACCTATTACAATTAATAGTGGAAGCACTGTAACCATCGGTTCAAATAGTTTCTGGGCAATATTATAAATACTAAAAAGTAAGCACTGTTAAACCCCTAAAAAATGTCTACATTAAAATTATCAGCCGTACAAAACGTAAGCGGAACAGAAGCTTTTACTATTGAAAGTAATGGTAGAGTGAACATGCAAAGAATGAGAGTTCCTGTTTTTAATGGAACTCCTTCTAGTCCTGTAGCAGGAGAATTGATCTTCAATAGTAGTACGGGAAAAATGAGTTTTTATACTGGTTCTGAGTGGAAATAAAAAATGTCAGTCTTAAAAGTTAATACATTTCAACATACTAACGGGACAACTGCTATAACTTTTGGGAATCCAAGAACGGAACCATATAGGTTGCGTCTTCCTGTTGTCACTAACTCTACTTTGCCTGACATAGCTTCAACTGCTATGGGTGAGATTTATTTCAATAGTAGTGATAATAAGTTATACATCTCTAAAGGAGATGGTAATTGGCAAACTAAATCAGGTTTCTCACAACCTTCTGGAACTTTATCGTATGGATGGAGTTCAGGTGCTACCAATAGTAACTACGGACAGGGACATCCTATTAATATTTGGTTTAGAAGAAATATTTTTAACGTTGTTTACAATGCAAGTGATCTATTAAACAATGGAGCAGAAGAAGGTGCTATCTTCAGGAATGTAAAACATTATGTAAATAACCCAATTAGTGATAGTTATTCTGCTCGTGGTCTTAATATCAGAATGTTCCACACAAATGCTAGTAGGGGTTCTCAAGGATCTCCAATCTCTGGAGAGTCTAAAACAACAGTTTATTCTATCGGTAACGGTACTGACGTAGATCAGTGGGAAGGTTCTGGTGAACAAACCTTTACTTTCTCTACTCCATTTGAATGGAATGGGACAAATAATCTTTGTATGGAATATTGTACTCATCAAAACCAAGGAAACTACCGTCCTGATGGACAAGCAAGAGTAGTAAACGAAACTGGTTCTAGATACAGTAGAACAGACTCTGGTGGATCTAGTTGTTCTGACACCGCTTATGGTAGTGTCAGTCAAGTACCATCAATCAAAATGGATTTTTATTAATAACTATGGAACTTACAGTAGAAGAGCTAGTACATTTTTCTAGCTTAACACATGATCAATGTGAAAGAATTCGCAGAGATAGGTATGAAAATTATGATTTTCTGCTATACATTGAAAAACAAATTGACGATCAAATCATTGATCCTATGTCAAAATTGAAAGAACAAGAGGAATTAAAACAGATTAGACATCTTATTCCAACACCCAATGATGCTTGTCAGGAACTGAAGATTCTTAATGGGGAAGATTGTGCTGAATGTGAAGGGGTATAAATAATATCATACACAATTACATGTGATTACTATGGATCCCGCAGCATTGAGAAAAAATTTTGAAGAGCAAATTGCTAATACAGTAAAGCAAATTGGAGAGTTAGAAACAAATCTAGCTAAAGCAAAAGAGTATAAAATCAAATTAGATGGTGGTTTAGAAACTCTAAATCTTTTAGAGGATAAGCCAGCAGAAACAAAAACAGAAGAAACACCAGCAGAAACACCAGCAGAATAAATACGGATCCCTTCTTCCTAAATAGGTAAGAAGGGATTTTTGTGTGTAATGGCATCTCCAAGTTCTAAAGCTGAACTCATCACATATTGCAAGAGGCAACTTGGCGAACCTGTTTTGCAAATTAATGTTGATGATGAACAAGTAAATAATGTTATTGATGATACCTTTCAATTCTTTCAGGAGAATTGTTACAATGGTATGGAACGTTGTTATCTTGTACATGAGATAACTGCAGATGATAAAACTCGTCTTGCAGCAGAAGTTGCAACAACAGTTAATGATGGTGGTGTAACCACTTGGAATGAAGCAACAAACTACATTCCAGTACCAGATCATGTAACTGGTATTAGTAAGGTGTTTGGAATGGTAGGTAACTCTATTCGTTCTAACTTATTTGGTATTGAATATAGAATGTTCTTAAATGACTTATACGCATTTGGATCACTTGATATTCTTAACTACTATATGACAAAGCAATATCTTGAAACATTAGATATGGTTTTAAATAATGGTTCCTTCCAACAGTTTAGATTTACACAACGTCGTGATCGTTTGTATCTGGATATAGATAAAGACTTCTTACAAGAAGGACAGAATCTATTAATTGAAGCTCATCGTATGATTGATCCTACAGATGCAACTCAAATGTATAATGATCTCTTTGTCAAAAAATATGCCACATCTCTTCTTAAGAAGCAGTGGGGTCAAAATTTGATTAAGTATAACCAAGTCCAGTTACCTGGCGGTGTAACTCTTAATGGTAGAGAAATCTACACAGACGCACTTGCAGAAATTGATAAAATTGAATCTGAAGTTCTTAGCAAGTACGCAATTCCACCAATGGATATGATCGGATAAAATGCCTACCAGTCCCTACTTTCCAACTTACTACGCAGGTCACAGTGGCGAACAAGGTCTCATTCAGGATCTTGTGGATGAGCAAATCAAACTGTTTGGTACAGATATTTACTATA
>Ga0115012_10000488_pt1 | contig 22431 bp, 15 predicted proteins | sample TroAtlMetagenome_FD_88706 | JGI IMG/M metagenome (GOLD analysis project Ga0115012, IMG submission 88706) | Marine eukaryotic phytoplankton communities from Atlantic Ocean - Tropical Atlantic ANT10 Metagenome | ecosystem: Environmental > Aquatic > Marine > Oceanic | place: Tropical Atlantic...
CATCAGCAATCGGCCTTTGCACCGGCGAAGGAAGGGGACGATGGCCAGCAGGAAGGGCGCAATCAACCAGGGCGTAAAATCGTCCGAGTACATGCGGAGCGGGTAGGCCGTGATCGCCTCCATGCTCAGTCGTTGCGCCCCCTCCACGTATTCGCGGTTGCCCATTTCATCTTGGAAGTAGGCAAAGTCGACCAAGGGGAATGCGTACTCCACCATGAACACAGCCATGCCCCCGGCCAACGCGCAGGTGCCGAGCAAAGAGCGCAGTTTTCGATCGGCTGCAAGCCCTTGCAAACCCGTTCCCACCGCGATCGCCCCCACGGCCGCCATGAACAACAAATTGTCGGTTTCTCGTGCACTCAAAACGCTGCCCACAGCGGCGACGGCACCGAATGCGATCACTGCCGGACCGCGGGTGAAACCGTCCGAGCGAATCGCCGCCGAGGCCGCCACGGCCAACAGCAAATGTTGGTGCACCATCGCGTCCCACCGCCTCGCCATGAATGCGACGGCGGGAATCATGGGGAAGATGGCGGCGCTGATTGCGCCGCCCCAGCGGTTCGAAAGTCGGTTGCCGACGTCGTACAGGAACACCGACGTGAGCAGCACGGTGATGAAATTCAACCACAGCAAGAAGTCCGGATTGGCGCCCACCACTTTGCGGGCGGCAAGCGCCGGCCACACGAGCAATCCCATCGAGCGCCTGTAGGTGGACCACGGCATTCCCAGTTGGTCGGTTCCATCGGCCTTCAAGATGTCGAACACCGGAGCGGTGAACGAGCAGCACACGCCTTCGCCCAATCCCTGGTCGGTGACGATCCAGATTCCGTTCACCCACGACTGCGCCGCCAGCACGACGGCGAGCGCAATGAGAGGGAGCAAGGTTCGGAGAGGAAGCTTCATGAACTGGTGACCAAGTGAGGTTCAGTGTAGCGTGGTTACCGATGAAGCCCTTCGCGCGCAAAATAGGATTTGCTTCGATCACGGTTCTGCTGAGCCTGGTCGTCCTCGAAATCACGGCGCATGTCGTCGAATCGATGTTGCCAGAACCGGTCCTCCGCCCGTTGCCCGCTCCCGGTGCGGCATCGTGCATGCCGTCGTGCATGCCCGGGGTCGCGGCGATGCCCGAACAGCCCAAAGGCCTACCGCGGGGCATCCCCATGACCCCCAACGGTCGCCGGGCATGGGCGCTGCCGGCCAACACCACGATGGTGGAGACCAATGTGGAAGTTCGGGTCAATGCCCAAGGACTTCGCGGCGATGCCTTGGTGCCCCGCGGTGCGGATGAGTTGAGGTTGTTGACCCTCGGTGACTCTTCGGTCTTCGGGTTCGGCGTCAAAGAGCCCGATGTGTTTGGTGCGGTGGCGGCATCTCGAATGGCCGATGCCCTCGGGCGACCGGTCACCGATGTGAACGGCGGCACTCCCGGCTACACATCGGTGCAGGCCTTGGCCACCCTGCAGGACGTGGGAGCGCTGGCTCAGCCCACCCATGTGGTGATTGCCACCTTGTGGAGCGATTTGTTCCAGACCGATGCACCGGTCGAACGGGCCGGTGGGCAGCAAAGCCCCTTGGCCTCGTACCGCTTGGCCGTTCGATGGTTGGCCCCCTGGCTGCCCGCGGCCACGGTGGGGTGGACCGAGGGGGAGGTGGGGGCCGAGGCCCCTGGCCGCACCGCGAGGGTGGGCTTGGATCGTTTCCGCCAGACCTTGGAAGAGTTGGTGACGGAAAGCCGCCGTTTGGGTGCGGAACCGGTGGTGATGATCTTGCCGGCGCCCGTCGATTTGGACAAAGAGTCCACGCCTTTGTTGATTGCTGCGTACCGATCGGAACTGCGTTCGCTGGCCGATCGCCACGGTTTGAAGCGGGTGGACGGTCCGGCTGTTTTTTCTCAAAAAAATGCGACGAACGCCGATTTTTACGACCAGGTCCATCCTTCAACCAGCGGTCATTTCCTGTTGGGAGAAGCATTGAGCGCGGCGTTGTTGGTCGACAACTGAAACTGGCCCTGCTGTCGGGCGCTGCGTCATGTACTCTGTCAAGGTCATGATTGGAATCTTGCCGCTGCTGTTGGCTTTTGGCTGCTCGGACTACCAAGTGGTGGAGTCGAGTTTTGTTGAGAGCTTCTTTCAACCCGACCGCGGGGAAGGGATCGACATCCTTTGGGTCGTCGACAACTCCGCCACCATGTACGAAGAGCATGATTTGCTCATGAATTCGGCCGATGCGTTCATTGGTTTTGTGTCCAATTCGAGCGTGGATTTCCGCTTGGGGGTGATCAGCACCGACATGGACGAGGACCAGGGCGAACTCAACGGTGCGGTGTTGGACGTTGAATCCAATGAAATGGTCGACACGTTCATCGATCAAATCCAAATGGACATTGCCGGAAGCCGCAACGAAAAGGGTTTCGAGGCCGCATTGATTGGGGCCGATCCCGAACGAAGCCCGGATTTTGCGCGCGTCGGTGCCGATCTGGAGTTGGTGGTCTTCAGCGATGAGGACGATCAATCCGACGTGGACGTTGATTCATTTTTGGGCACGCTCGAGGACCAGCGGCCCAACGCCAATGTGAAGGTGCACGCCGTGGTGGGCGATCCGCCGGCCGGTTGCGTTTCCGCATTGGCCGCCGCCGATGTGGGCAGCCGGTATTTGGAAGCCCAAACCTTGACCGATGGTCGTCGAGAATCAATCTGCACGCTGGATTACGGCGCCATGTTGGCCCGCGTTGCGTTGGATGTGATTGGTCTGCAGACGTCATTTGCTTTGTCCAAGGTTCCGGCCGTGGCGACCATTGAGTTGACGGTGGACGGCATCAGCATCCACCAACGCCAACGCGACGGATGGTGGTACAACCCGGGCACCAACACGATTGACTTTGACGGGTTTGCGGTGCCGCCCCCGGGATCCCAAATCGATGTCACCTACACCGAGTGGTACGGTCCTCTCCAAGATCAAGAGGACGACGAAGAGGAGTCTGAAGAGTGATTCGCCTGCTTGCTTTGTTGTTGATTGGCTGCGGGTCATCGGGTTCGAGCGAGGATGAAGAAATCATCATCGACTCGGACATCGAGAGCATTCGTGTCGAACCGTCTGAAATCCAAATCGAAACCGACGGCTCAGAGCCCACGGTGGTCGAATTCAAAGCCATGGCCACCACGGACAGCGGCGAAGAAGTCGAGACTGAAATGGTGTCCTGGACGGTGTCGAATTTGTCCGCCGGGTCCATCGATGACAACGGGCGGTTTGAAAGTTCGACGTTGAATGGCGGCATTGCGACCGTCACCGCCAACCACGTTGGAATCGAAGGCTCAGCGACGATCACGGTCGTGTACAAGCAAGATGTGATGGGCGAAGGATTGGCCGATGAATTGGCCGTGGCGTTCGAGGCGGCTTCCGGAACGGCCGGAGATCTGCCCGCGATCGAGTATCCCCAAGATGGGGTCACGGTGCCGCGGAACTTGAACGGACTGGCGTTCACCTGGGACCGCCCGAGCGGTGACAATGTGTCCCGAATCCGGCTGCAATCGGGCATCACCGACATGAGCATTTACACCGAGGGCGACGAATGGACGTCGACGTCGGACACCTGGGCCACCATTGCCGCCTCGAACACCGCGGGCTCCGTGGATCTCACACTGGAATCCGGGTTTTGGGACGGCACCAACCTGACCAACGTCAGCCAAGGGCCCGGCATGAGCTTGACGGTCAACCGTCTCGATGCCCGGGGTTCCGTGTTGTATTGGGTGGCCCGGTCGGGCGGGGGCGGCGGCGGCGGTGCGGCCGCGGGCGACATCATGCGGATTCCGTTTGGTTCGACCTCCTCCGAAGCGTTCTGGTCATACGAAGACGCCGGCAATCAATGCGTGGGGTGCCACACCTTGGTGGAGGCCGCCGGAAAAATGGTGGTCACCCATGCGGGGGTGAACGGAAACTTCTCTGTGGTGGACATTTCGGATCCCGATGCGCCTGCTTTGGAGTTGGGCACCGCCGAAGAACGCCGGGCGACCTTCCATGCTGCGCACCCCGACGGGGAGTTGTTGCTGGCGGTTCTCGACGGCCAAGCGCGGGTGTATTCCCTCATCGATGGTTCGTTGATTCAAACGATCGAAACCGGTGGACGGGTCTCCCATCCCGATTGGTCTCCCGACGGCGACAGCATCGTGTTGGTTCGGGTCACCGGAACCGCGATGAACGACATGAACTTTGAAGGCGGTGAGATCATTCAGCTGAGCTACGACGGCAACAGCTTTGGACCGCCGGAAGTCTTGGTCACCGGAACCGATGAGCAAAACAACTACTACCCAGCCTATTCGCCCGACGGGGAATGGATTGTGTGGAACCGCGCCGTGCGCACGGAGATTCGCAACCCGGATGGATCAACGCACTATTCGTCGACTTGCTACGCCAACCCCAGCGCTGAGTTGTGGCTGATGGCGCGGGACGGGACCTACCAAACGCGTTTGGATGCGGCCAATGGAGAAGGCGAACTGCAGAATTCCTTCCCTCGCTGGGGTCCTTTGCCCGACGATGATGTGCTCTGGTTGGCGTTCAGTTCGACGCGCCCCTATGCGGTCGACCCCAATGGAGGCGTTCCGCAAATTTGGGTGTCCGCCATCGAGCCCGAGAAAATCATCAACGGCGACGACCCCTCGTCGACTCCGTTCTGGCTGCCCGCGCAGGACAGCCAATCGGACAACCACTTGGCCATCTGGTGGTCGAAGTGAAGGCGGGTTTGTGGATGATGGCCGGCGTGATGGTTGGGTGTTCTGGCACCAAGACCACCACCATCACGGAAAACATTTCCATCGACGATTTTCACGGGTTCGCATCGGACGCGGCATGGAGCTATCGCGACGACGGCGTCTTGGATGAACCGCCAGAGGACGGGGAACTGCTGCGGGCCCGCTACGTGGGCAATGGGATTCTCGACATCCGGCGCGGCACGCGCTGGGCGGACGCCAGCCGCACTGCCGAGGTTCAGTTTTTCCTCGACGACATGTTCTCGATCACCGAATGGGACTTGGGCGGGTACGAAGGAACCGGCGATTTGCCCTTGGGCAAGGCCAGTCCTGTGGACGGTCAATCCATTGAAGTGAACGGTTGGTTTTGCATGACGAATCGAAAGGTTGAAGTCGAAACCTACTACGGGTGGTTCCCCGACGTGATTCAGTTTGAATGCGATGGATCGGCCGGCCCCGAGGGTCTCTGGACCTTCGCGAAAGACCTGGGTTTGGTCTCGTACGAAGGTCCGGAGTACTCACTCAGCTTGGTGGCTCCCTGGTGAGGCATCGTTCACCGAGGGTTCGGTGGCGTCTTCGTCCCAGTTGACCTTCGCGGTGAGTTGCATCACGGCCGCCAGTGTGCCGATGCCAAGGACGGTCAGACTGAGTCCCGTGTATCCATCCAGGAAGTGGGCCAAGGCGAAGACCACCAGGTACACAAACTGGGCCAACCCCGCTTCCAACAGAGCGAAACGTGGCCCGACCACAAGGCGCAGATACGAGGCCACCAGAGCCATGCTGACCGTGGCGGAGATGGCGAAGGCCCACTCCACAGGAATGTGGTCGGCGGAGTAGCCGAACAGCAAGTGGAAGGAGAAGAAGCTCGCGGCGATGAAGAGGTGATTCACCCAGTGAATTTTGGTGCCTTTGACGATGCCAATGACGGTCAACCAGACCATGAACAGCCCCAATGAGATGGGGGCTGAAAAACTGAGTTTGGCCACCAGGGGGCCGGGCTGAATTCGTTCGGGCATGATCATGCCCATTCCGTGCGCGGTCACGACTTGGGTGAACTCCCAGTCGAGAAGCCAACCGGTTGGAGTGCGTTCTTTTTGGCTGGGGCTCAGGGTGTAGGAGGGAAAATCAATGGCATCGAAATCGGTGGACATTGACAGTTTGAAGTCGGGGATGCGGGTCACTTCGTCGGTGGGTTGGTACCGCCAACTCGACATCCCACGCGAACGGTAGCCAACGCTCAGTTTCACGACTTGCCCTTTTGTCACGGGCATGGTGTACCGAACTTCGCCATTGGACGTTTTGACCCGGTTGCTCAGGTCGACCCCATCGACGGCGAATCGAAAGTTGTCGTAGACCGCGTGTTCTTCCGGAAACGGCCAAATGACCACGATGTCTTCGTCTTGTTCGTTGTGTTGGTAGGTCCAAGTGCCGCTGAAATCGTTGTCGTACAAGGGAAACCAAAGGAGCCCCTTGCGCCTCATGTCGAGACGGAGGTCGATGGTCACATCGGTGGAATTGGGGGGATGGTGGGCGCGGTGGGTGGTGGTTTTTTCCACCAACTTGGTGATGGGCAACCCCTGGGCGTTGTACAGCGGGGCACCGTTTGGTTGACTTTGGACCTCATTGACCATGTCCGTGGTGGTCCAACTGCGTTCAAAGATGGGGGCTTGTTGGGTGTGTTCGGCCCCCCACAAGTCGTGAACCTCACCCATCAATCCATCGTGTTGGGTTTCGGTGCGTTGGTGCATGACGGCGCCAAACACCAGCCAGGCGATGGATGCGAGGATGAAAACGGGAATCAAGGACCAGGGACGCATGAAGACTCCAAGTGTGGGTGTGCATCCAGAAGGGATGCACGGCCCGTGCCATGGTCATGAACGTTCAGAATTGAAGCTGCGTCGGTCGTTTGGGCTTGGATTCGACCGGAGGCCAATCGATCATTGATAGAAAATCATCTGTCGATGAAATCAGAATGCACGGTGCCACGCTTCGATTGCTGTGGACCAAGTCGCTGAGGGGGCGGACGAACGACGGACGGTTTCGGTGGGGCGTCCGGTGTGGCCACCGGTCACCAACGAGCCCACGTAGTCTCCGTTTTCGTAGACCCGATCGATTTGGTCGCGCAGTTCGGCCACGTCGGATGCGTCGACCACACCGTTCGATGTGGCTTTGTAGAACTGGACGGTGACGCGGACGGGAAAACGCGTGTCCCGTTCGATTCGGAGTCCGTTGATCTCTTTGTGGGCGCCTTCGGAGGGGCCGTGCCCAATCACCGTGCTTTCGGTGTTCGAACCACTGCGTTGCCATCCGGAGGCGAACCTGGAGGGCGGCGCAGAGTCGGTCATTGCGCCCCCAATCTGCCCACTGGATTCCATCTCCAACATGCCAAAGTGGCGTGTTTTGCGGGTGTGTTTGAGGGGCACTTGAATCACGAGAACCGAGTCGAGCCCTGCCCCCTCAACCGCTTCAGCGACCGAGGTCGTGGAGTCTCCTCCGTTTCGCCGAAAGGTCGACAATCGCGTGGCGGTAAACGGCGCTCGGTCCCCGTCGTCGTTGAAGAACAACTCTTCGGACATGTACCCATTGTCGTTTTCGATCACTTGGATGCTGGTGCCTTCGCGGGTGGCCACGATGGTCATGACCGCCGGTGATTCAGGCCGACTTTGGTAGTTGTACAAGACCGGCGTGAACGAGGCCTTTCCCGACGAAGCAATGGGCAGAAAGCACGCTTGCGCGCTCACAAGGAGATGGGTGTCCCGGTCATCCAAGAGCGAAACGCCGCCATTTTTGATGCTCGAAGAGTCGTGCAGAAACGATTGAACATCGTCGAGCACAGTCATCAGACGGGTGGACCGCAACCGGTCGCCGGTGGCGTTGCCCGTGCGGACCCAAAAATCGCGGGCATTCAAGTCGGCGGTTTTGTCGCGAAAGTTGTCGAAGCGAAACACCGGCATGGGGTGGAGTTCTCCGGAAGCGTCGCGTACGCCAATGGTCATGTCGGAGATGTTGGGCCCGACAGTTGAGTTCTTGCCGCGGCCGGTGTCCTCCCAGGTGACGTTGACCAGGCTGAGTCCTTCCTTGCGAGCCAGCGCCCGCGCTGCGGGGTCGGACACCATGCGTTCCACCGACCGTATGGTGTTGTGGAACCGGGTGGTGCTTCGATCGAATGATTGGGCGTTGGCTGCGGTGATTGCCAGGATGAAAAATGCGTTCATGGTGCCTCCAAACTTGGGGTTCGGTGAGGCAACGGACAGCGGAGTTCAGCGCTTACAGAAAATCTTTCAATTCAGCGCATTTCGAACGGCAACAATCAGCCGGTCCACGTCCTGCGGCTCCATTCCTGGATGGTTGGGCAAGTACAAGACCGGTTCCGTGAAATCGGCGTGGCCACCGAACCATTCCATGTAGTCAGTCCGGGTGTCGAAACCGGATCGATGCAGGCTTTGCGCCAGCTCTGGAGCCCGCTCGCACCGAACCGCCACTGCATTGAAACTGTTTTCTTCGCGTTCATCGAAGCCGGGCAAGATCAATCCGTGAACCCCCCGAAGCCCATCCATGAGCTGGAGCGCGTTCGAACGGCGGATGGCGTTTCGGCGATCGAGTTGCGCCAGTTCCAAACAGCCCAGAGCCCCTTGAGCGTCGCTCAAGCGGTTCAGTCTTCGGTCGGGGTCGTATTCGCGCCGTTCTTCGTAAAACATCGATTCGAGGGCGGAGGGCGCGACCGCAGACAGGGCCCGGGTCATCGGGTGCATGATGCCTTTGAACCCCGCTGGAGTGGTCAAAAACCACCGCTGGAGGCCGGAACGAAAGGCGGAAGCCGCATGAGATCCGTCGTGCGATGAAGAGCCCGCCAGTCGGGCGGCAACCGATTCAGCCACATCGGAGCGGTGGGTCAACAGGAGCCCACCGCCAAAGGTTTGGAGGTTTTTTCCGCTCACCAGTGAAAAGACGCCAACATCGCCCACACTGCCGACCCGGTGAGAGCCCCATCGGGCGCCCGTGGCCTGGCTTGCGTCTTCGATCAAGGGCACACCCAACACCGATGTGACGGCCTGCAAGCTGGCCAAATCGGCCACTTGCCCGAACGGATGGATCACCACCACGGCCTCGGCGCCTTTGATGTTGTCGGCCAATTGCCACGGGCACAGGGCGAATGTCTTGGGGTCAATGGGGGCGAAGCGGGGGACGTACCCCATGCCCTCGACCACCTTCACCAAACTGAAAAAGCAGTACGCGGGCAACACCACCGTGGCGCCTTCTTTCAAATCAAGGCCAAGCAAAGCGAGGTGCAACGCCGTTCGGCCGGACTCCACCGCCACCGCATGGGGCACATCAAAGAAGCGGGCGGCCTCCGCTTCGAAGCGCTCGCGGCCGCCGGGGTGGTCGGTGTTGCCGACAGCACCGCTCATCACCAGTTTGAGCTCTTCGGATGTCAGGTTGACATTATGGCGCGGGATGGCGCGGGTCATCGGTCTTCGATTGTTTGGCTTGAGTTGGTCGGGGTTTGGCTGCACTGGTGCCAACGCGGCCCCGGTTGCCGAAGAGGTATTTGAGGCTCATGGCGGCCAGTTGCCATTCGGTCGGATCGGTCATCCGGTACAAGGCTCGGCGGCGCAGGTACTTCGCAAAGCGCCCGGGTGAAAAGTAGTACTGCATGTAGAACTGACGCTGCAGTTTTTCGAGGGTTTCCGAGTCCACTTCGCTCAGATTTACATGCTGGGTTTCGTAGTGATTCAGTTCGCTCAAATCCGCGACCAGATCTTTGGCCATTTCGTACGACTGCGAGCCCGGGTAGGGGGTGTGGAACGCCATTTGAACCATGTCCGAGCCGACTTCTTTGGCAAAGCGGAAGGTTTCTTCCATTTCTTCGCGCGTCTCAGAGGGGTGGCCGACCATGTAGTAGGTGGTCAAGAACAAGCCGGCGTCTTCGACGTTTCGCGCCGCTTCCAGCAACTGTTGCCGCGTCGCATTCTTGCGGATGATCTTGAGAATGCGGTCGACTCCGGACTCGATGCCCATTTTGACGCCCACGCACCCCGCGCGTTTCATCAGTTTGAGCAGGTCGAGGTCGATGAGGTCGCCCCGGGTCTGAATGGTCCAGTGGATTCGGTGATTGTGCTTGATCAGGCCGTGGCAGATGTCCACGACGCGTTGGCGGTTCAAACTGAACACATCGTCGATGGTGTAAAACGCGTCGATGCCGTGATCGAGGTGAAGCCGAAGCATGTCGTCCACCACCCGTTCGGCCGAGTGACCCCGGAACTTGCGTCCGTAGGTTTGGCGGAGAGTGGCCGAACAGAAGGTGCAGGGGAACGGGCAGCCGCGGCTGGTCAGCAGGTAGCCCCAGCGAACGGAACCAAAGCGAGGCACGTGGGTCGACCGCATTCGGTACCGATCGACGTGAAGGCCGGTTGGGTCGATGGGCGGCAGCGAATCGCAATCGTTGATTTCGCGTTTTTTGCCTTGCCGGACGATCTCCCCTTGGTTGTTCATGGTGGCGGAACAGTCCACGGCGCGTTCGCCCCGGCATGCGAGGAGGTTCGCAATGGAGCCTGGGTATTCGCCCAGGAGCACCCCCGAAATGGCCGAGCCCGGGTACAACAAGTCTTCGCTTTGTTCCGTCGCGTGTTGACCGATGCCCCAGATTTTGAGGTCGGGAAGGCGGTCAAGAACCGCTCCCGCGATTTCACGGGCGTAGGCCATGGTGGGCGTCATGGTGTCGATCAAGAGCAGATCGGGCTGGAGCATCACCAAGTGCCGCACGAGTTCGTCCCGTTCAAACTCTTCGACGTGCAAGTCCACCACGGTGGGGTTCCAGCCCGCCGCGTGGGCAATGCCCTTGGCGTACATCATCTCCACCGGCCACATCAGGTCATGGGGATGATTGTTTTGGAAAATGGCCCATGGAGCAAAGCGCACGAACACGACTTGGGGTCGTCCAAATACGCCGGGTCCGGGGGTCCAAGTGTTCACGGAGTGTCTCTCATCGGAATGGGTCCGCCTGCACGGAGCAGCTCCACTGCTTTGCCGACCATCGCTGGAAGCGTAGCAGGTGTAGCGGCCATTTCCGAGGCCAAACGACCGAAAGACCGAGGTTGCGCAAAAAATGCCAGGTGCGCAGCTTTGGCAATCCGGGTGGATTGTCGGCGCGAAATCGAGGTAATGTCGACGCTGCTTGCCGCTCCACTGAAGCCCGATCCGGGGGTTTCATAGAAAGGAATCCAGTTGGCATCATCAAGATCCAAACCGAGGGATAAGCGAACGCCCATCAAGGTTTGATGAATGCTCAAACCGGGCAGCCCAACAATAAAATAGCCACCCACACGCATGCCAGACTCTTTGGCCCACGAAACGGCGGCTTCGGTCTGGGCGGCGGTGTGGCCGATGGCGGGTGTGTTGGCGGGGTCGATGTGTTCGACGCTGAAGACGATTCGAACGCACCCCGCTTCGGCCATCCGATCCAACAGAATTCGATCGACTTGATCGACCCGAACGCCGTTGACCAGTTCCCAGTTGACCGAAAGGTTTCGATGGATCAACTCGGTGCAGATGGCGTGGACGCGGTCCTTGTCGGCCAAGAAGCTGTCGTCTTCTACGTGAATGCTGCGCACACCGTGATCGCGCACCAACTCGGCCCATTCGTCCACCACTTGTTCGGGGGTGCGTGCGTCGAACCGGTCGGGGCGCAGGGCGGGCACGGGGCAGTAGGGGCACGAACGATAGCAACCCCTCGAAGTGAAAACTTGCGCGTAGGGGAGTGCGGTTGAACGCATGGCGTAGCTGTACTGTTCCACGGGGAACACCCGCCGATCGGGCTGGGGCAAGGAGGAAAGCGGTCGATGGACAGGGGCTTGGGCGCGGGGGCTGCTTGGGTTGACCACGCCCCGCACGGTTTCCGGTTTCCGTGCGGCGATCATGGCAGGAACGGTCAATTCCGGTGGTCCAACCACGGCGTAGTCGGCCCCGGTTCGGGCAATTGCCCCCAGAGGGTCGATGGATGGGAACGCGCCCGCGACAAAGGTTTGGACCGAGCGCATGTGTTGCAGCGCGCGCATCCAGCCCAGGATGCTGCTTGCGTTGTGATGCAGCACCGTGGCTCCGACCCAATCGATCGACTCGGATTCGACGGTGGCCACCAAGTCCGATTCATCGTCGAAGACCAAATCCATGCCCATCACTTCGTGGCCCGCTTCTTCCAAAAGGGGAATCAAGGCCGCCAATGCCAAAGGGTATGCCGGTTCAGCGCTCACCCGAGGTTGGATCAAAAGAACTCGCATCGTTCAATCATTGTGCAGGGTGGGAGGCAATTTGTCAGCGCCAAACCACCAACCGAGGGCGGCGGCTGCGATGCCGATGGACACGATCAAGCCGTGGTTGGCCACCACCAAGGCTGTCGGCACGCTGCCCCCAATTTGGGCAATGGTGCTCACGCTCCAGTGGTGCAGGCCGATTCCGGCCAGGGGAACCGGGAGGTAGGTGGCGAAGTCCGCCAAGGCGAGCATGCCGGCCGCGATGGCGGGGCTGACGGCGTCATCGAGGGCGGCACCCAGCAAAAAGACGCTCGCAGCGCTCAGCGCATGTTGAACCAGTGCGAGAGCGGAATGCGCCGAGGTTTGCCTCCATCCGATGCCCGCCATGGGTTCGATCGCTTGGGTGCCGGGGATCGCCAGGCGGGCCGACCATGCGGCGGTGGTGGCATCCAGGGCGTACGGCGCGCAGGCGGCGGTGGCCGCGATGGCGAACCCAACGCTTGGATCGACCGACGCCACCGCGACGCCTGTCAGCACGCCGAGTGCGGACACCGTGGTGCCAAAGCGAAACAACAACCGAGCCAGCAATGCGCGGGCCGGTCGACCGAGCGCACGGTGGAGAAGCGAGATTTCCAGGAGGTCGCCCAGCACGCTCGGGGCCAAGACGTTGACTCCGTGCGAGAGCATCACCGGTGAAACGATCGGCTGCCAGACTCCGCGTCCGACGAGCAAGGCCGTCCGTATCCATTGAATGCACAGCGATGAGACGAGCGCCAACACGGCCCAGGGCAACCAGCCGGGGTGCACCAGGGAGACTCCTCGCCAAGCCGAGCCGTGGTGATGCCACCACAGAGCCAACAGCGCAAACCCCACCGCGCAGGCAAACCCCAGTTTCAGGAGTTTAGGCATGCCACCAGCTGTTGGGCCCTGAAACCGCGGTCTTCTTGGGGGCCAGGAAGGGCGTCTTCGTCCATGGATTCAATGGCGCGTCGCAGGCGGGTTCGCGTCATGTCGATCACCCGATCGAATCCAGCCCTTTTGCCCGCTGATTGTTCGCCCACCGGCTCAGCTCGTTGGATGAGCAGGAATTGCAGCCCCGAGTTTCGTTCCCTGTTTTCGGCCAGCACCGCATGCCCTGTGGTTCCCGATCCGGCGAAAAAGTCCAGCACGACATCGCCGGGTTCATGGGTGAACCACCGAACAATGCGTTGGGCGACACTGAGCGGTTTGGGGTGGTCAAAGGGCACGCCCATTTTGGTCAATCGGCGGTCGTCCGATGAACCGTCTTTGAAAATGGACGGCACTCCTTCAGTGCGCACTTCGTGCAGAAAATACTTGCGTCGGGGTTGGGTGGTTTCGTCTTTGCCGAAGACGATTCTTTCTTCGGCAAGCAGGCGCGCCATGGTGCGCGGCGGATTCCGCCAGCCCCTCTCGGGAACCGGACACGGACGATCGGTGACCGGGTGGGTCAGGGGGATGAAGTATTCGTCCGGGGCCTTCTTTTTGTTGGGCCACGCCATGCTCACCGCTTGGTAAACGCGGCCTTCCTCATCGATTTTGCTGTACGCCCTCTCCCCGGGTCGGAAGGTCTTTTGTTCCTTCAGCCAGTGGCCAAAAGCGGCATTGACGTCGCCCAGTGAACGCGCCCTGCGGTGAGGCTTGAGGGCGACCGCAGGCAAGCGATACCGGCTGGCGGTTTTGGCGAGGTCGGGCGGGAGCATGACTTTGCCCAATGTCGTCATCAAGGACTCGGCTTTGGCCAGCATGGCCTCGACGTTGGGTTTGTTTTGTTCCAGCGGATGAAACCGATCTTTGTTTTTGGCAAAGGTCACGATGGATTCGTGCTGGACGGCAATGGAGTTCGCGTCGCCCTTGGGGTTGCCTTTGTCCCAAACGATGGTTCCCAATCGATTTTCCCGACCAAAAATATCGTCCAACATCACGGTCAGTCGCGCGACTTCGTGTTCGTCAATGTGGACGACTATGGCGCCATTTTCAGCCAGCAAACGGTGGGCGACTTCGAGTCTGGGCCGCATCATGTCCACCCATGAATCTCCGCGTTTATCGTCGTAGGTGAAGGCGTTTCCTGTGTTGTACGGAGGGTCGATGTAGGCCAGTTTGATGGCGCCCTGCAATGCGGGAAGCAGGGCATTCATGACCGCCAAATTGTCGCCTTCGATCAGTCTGTTCTGGGTCGATTGGGACCGGACAGAATGTTCGTTCAGGGCAATGAATGGGGCGGGCGGCATGCCGGTCACTGCGCGTTGCTTTCCAACCAACTCCGAATGATCCGGGTGGCGACCGCGGTTCGGTAGGAGGCAGTCGAACGAATGTCATCGATGGGTGTGATGTCCTGGGCCACCATGTCAGCGGCACTCGGGTCGACGGGAGCCCCGACGAGCGCCGCTTCGACCGAAGGAAGGCGGACGGGGGTGGCGGCCACCGAACCCAAGGCGACCCGCGCCTCGGTCACGATGCCGTTCTCGGTGCGGATGCGTCCGCCCAACACGACCTTGGAGATCGCCTGCGCCATTCGGGTGCCCACTTTTCGGTAGACCAGAGAATCGTTGGCCGCGGGCGCGATGTGAACGGCCAAGAGCAGTTCATCTTTGGCCATCGCTGTCGTGCGGTATCCGGTCCAAAAATCAGAGGCCCCCACCCGGCGTGTTCCCCGGGTACTGCCCAGTTCGAACTCCGCATCCATGGCCAACCACAGGGGCAGTGAATCGCCGGCTGGACTGGCGTTTGCGATGTTGCCGCCCACCGTGCCGCGGTTTTGAATTTGAGCGGCACCAACAGTGGCTGCGCACTCGGTCAGCGCCGGCGGGAGATCGGGGTGGTTTGCGATGTCGGTCCACGTGTTCAGTGCGCCGATGCGGTGACCGGTTTCGGTGGCTTCGATGCTTCGAAGGCCATCGCAGCCCCAAATGTTCAGCACCGAAGAGGGCTTCAACGCGCCGCCTTCGATGAACACCATCACATCGGTGCCACCGGCAAGCACGGTGGCTTCGGGGTGCTCCGCCCGCATACGCAGGGCTTCCTCGATGGTGGTGGCGGTGTAGACCGGAGCCGGGCAACTCAGCATGAGTCCTCTCCCAGCGCTTCCACGACCGCATCGATGATTTTTTGGTAGCCCGTGCAGCGGCACAAGTTGCCCGCGAGGGCTTCTCGGACTTGCCGGCGCGTGGGGTTGGGGACGCCGTCGAGCAATGCCCGGGCGGCGACGATGAACCCGGGGGTGCAAATCCCGCACTGGGCGGCACCGTATTCGATGAATGCGTCTTGAACGGGGTCCAACTCTCCGTCGTTTGCGATCCCCTCCACCGTCAAGATGGTGGTGTTGTGGGCTTGGGCCACGGGAATCAAACACGAATTGACGGCCACACCGTCGATCAACACGGTGCACGCGCCGCACTCGCCCTCGCCGCAGCCTTCTTTGGTGCCGGTGAGTCGGAGTTCTTCTCGAAGCACGTCGAGCAGTCGCGCCATCGGAAGGCCCTCGACGGTCACGCTGTGCCCGTTGACGGTGAATTGCGTCATGGTTGAGTCTCCAGTGCGGCAATCACCCGTTCGGGGGTCATGGGCAGAATGTCCAGCACAATGCCGGTGGCTTTTTCGATGGCTTGCGCCACCGCGGGCGCCGGCCCATCGTGCGGGATTTCACCGACGCCTTTGGCCCCAAATGGTCCGTTGGCGTATGGGATTTCGATGATTCGAGTGACCATTTCGGGCGCGTCGAGCGCCGTGGGGATGATGTAGTTGGTCAGTCGGTCGTTGCGCATGCGCCCCACATCATCAAGCACGACTTCTTCTGCCGTGGCGTAGCCGAGGCCTTGCAGGGAGCCGCCCTCGAGTTGACCCGCGACAATCACAGGGTTGATCGCTTTGCCCACGTCTGTGGAGCCGATGTACCGGCGATAGAGGACTTCGCCGGTGTCCAGATCGACGTCCAAGTCGACCACTGAGCAGTTCCATCCGTAGGTGGGGTAGGCATCGCCGGTGTAGGTGGCGTCGTCCCAATCCATCGAACCGTCGTCTTCGTATTCGGCCATGACCCGCAGCGGGATGGTGTTGGTTCGTGCGGCAATCAAGGTGTCGAAGTCGGTGGATTGCAGGCCGGTTTCGGCCTGAAGGGCTTCGCGCAGTTGTTCGGCGGCTTTTTTGACCACGCCCCCGACCACCATGCAGGTTCGGCTCGCCACCGTGGGCCCGGAGTCGGGAACAATGGCTGTGTCGTGGGGGGTGTTGGCGACCCGGTCCACGTTGATGCCGAGTTCAGCGGCGGCAATTTGCGGAAAGGTGGTTTCAACCCCTTGGCCAATGTCGGTGGAGGCGGTCAGGATTTTGACCATTTGGCCGTCGACTTCCATCGCGACTTTGCCTTTGATTCGTGCCTCGCCGTTGCCGGTGAACCCGCATCCGTGCAGCACCAGGGCCACGCCCCGGCCGCGAGCGTAGTTGCCCACGCCTCCGCCGGGATGGATGGGTTGGCGTTGGGGCTCGGCCTCGGCCGCTTCCAGCGCATCGTTCAGGACAATTTCGGCCCCGGTGTCCACCAAGACTTGACCGGTGGGGCTGGTGTCGCCGTCGCGGATCAAGTTGATGCGCCGGAACTCGACCGGGTCCATGCCGATGGTGCGGGCAATCCGATCCATGTGCCGCTCAACGGCAAACATGGCTTGGGGTGCGCCGAAGCCCCGGAAGGCCCCGTTCGGTGGAGTGTGGGTGGCCACAGCGACGCCTTTTAGGTGTTGGTTGAGGCATCGGTACGGTCCGCACAGGTGCAGAATCGCGCGGCTCAATACGACCGGTGTCAGGGTGTTGTAGGCTCCGCCGTCCATCAAAATGTCCGCGTCCCACTGCTGCAGTTCGCCCGCATCGTTCACGACCGATCGGATGTTGATCACCGAGGGGTGTCGTTTGGTGGTGGCCCGAAGGTCCTCATCCCGTCGGTAAATCATTTTGACGGGTTTTCCCGACTTTATGGAGAGCAGCGCGCAATGGGCCGCGAGCATGGATGGGTACTCTTCTTTGCCCCCAAATCCACCACCGGTCGTGGCCTGGACCACGTTCATGTTTTTGTGACCCAGCATCGGTGCCAGCGCTTTCACGATGTAGAAGGGGCATTGCATGGAGCCGATCAAGGTGAGTCCGCCGTCTTCGCGCGGGACGGCAATCATGCCTTGCGGTTCGATGTACAACTGTTCTTGGTGGCCCACTCGGTACGTGCCTTCCACAACCGTTCCGCCGGTGCTTTGGCCGCCTTTGTCGATGGTGATTCGTTTGAAGACATTGTCTTCGCCGTAAATCTTCACCGCGTGGTTTTCGGCCTTTTCGGCATCGAGCACGGCGGGGCGTTCCAAGATGTTCAGTTTGACGTGGTTCACGGCTTCGAGTGCGCGGTCCCGGCTGGGAGCGGCGAGCAGGACCACCGGTTCTTCGACGTGACGAATGATCGATTCGGCCAGTGCCGGCTGATCCTCGGTCATCAAGAACACCACGTTCTGGGCGGGGATGTCTTCGGCGGAAACCACCACGATGCCGTCCCAATCAAAATCCGGATCCAGCGTAAAGCCGAGCAGTTTCCCGTGCGGAACGGGGCTCCGTACAGTGGCGCCATACAGGCAGTCAGCGGGGCGGATGTCGTCGACATACAACGCATCGCCACGAACTTTGGCCGGGCCGTCGGCCCGCCCGATATTGAGTCCAACAGGGGTCATGGGGTGAGCATAGCAAAGTGACAGATCGAGCACCTGCACTTTTCATCCGCCGTTCAGTGCTTAGACAGCGTAGGATTGCCCACACGAATTCAGTTTCCGCGCGCGAAGGTTCATGGCCAAGTCTCTCAAAACCCCCGAACAGCAAACGGAAACGGAAGCCCCGCAGGCCACTGCGCCGGCGCCCAGTCCGTACCCGCCGGGCTTCAACCCCGTGGCGCAGGCCCGCAAGTTGCACGAAGCCATGGACGGCTTTGGGACCGACGAACGGGCCATTTTTGATGTGTTGCGGAGCGGCCGGGCCGATTTGAACCGGGCGATTGAGACCGAGTTCAACCGGATGCATTCCAAGACGCTTCGGCATTGGTTGGGAAGTGAGTTGAGCGGCAGCGACTACACCAAGGCCGTTCAGTTGCTGGGTCGAGGGGATTTTACGCTCACTGAAAAGTTGAACCAGGCGGCCGATGGCTGGGGGACAGACGAAGAAAAGATTTTTCGGGCACTCGAGATTGCCACCCCGTCGGAACTGGCGGAAGTGAAGGCGAATGCGCAGTTGTTGAATCGTCTGCGGGATGAGTTGAACGACAACGATTATCGGTTGGCCATCGCTTATTTGGACGGGCACGGCACGTTGGCCGCAAAGCTTCGCCGAGCTTGTGGCGGTTGGGGCACGGACGAAAGCGCGATTTGGCGAGCGTTGGACAAAGCCACCGCTTCCGAGCGCAACTTTGTGCTGCAGCAGCCTGCGCTGATGGAGCGTTTGAAGTCTGACTTGTCGGAACGAGACTTTGGTCGGGCCCGTCGGATGCTGAATGGGTCGTGGAACAACGCCGATAAAATCGAAGTCTCCGTCAAAGGGTGGGGGACGGATGAGGCGATGTTGTTGGGCGCGCTTCAAGGTCTGACCGCCTCTGAATACCAGAAGGTGGTTCAGGGTTCCGAAAGCTTGCCGAACGGGATTCAGTCGTTGACCGCGTGCCTGAAAAGCGAACTCAGCGGGGACACTGAGTTTCAAGCGTTGGAAATCCTGCATCAAAAACAGCTTTCTTTCGACCCCGATTACGCCACCCAGTACCGGCAATCTCAATCCCAAGAAATGGGAGAGGCGGCCATGGCTGAAGAAGGGTCTTCGGCTCTTTTGGCCGGTGAAGGCCAGTCCATGTCGGTTGTGGCCCAACTCAAGAAAGCGTGCATGGGGTGGGGCACCGATGAGTCCAGCATTTGGGACGTGTGCGCTGCAATTTCTGCGGCGCAAGGGCAGTGGATTCGAAAGAACAATCCCGACAATGTGATGGGTTTGCTCCGGTCTGAACTCAGCACCGATGAGTACTTTCGGGTTCGTTCCGCCTTGGGTGGCGGTTCGTTGGGTCGCATACAAGTTCTTCGCAATGCAGTCGAGGGGTTGGGGACCAACGAAGATCAGATTTACGCCGCCATTGACGCGATTTTGGCGGAGGGCGTGCAGCAGGAGGTCTTGAGCGATCGGTCAATCCTGAGCCAACTCCGCAAAGACTTGGGCCCCAAAATGCACCAAGTGTTCGTCGATGCGCTTACCCGTGGGACGTTCACGCCCATGGACAGGCTTCGCTGGGCCACCGTTCGGTTCGGGACCCAAGAGGAACTGTTGTGGGAGGTCTGCGCCGAACACGGCTTGCATTGGTATTCGGGTGGGGAGATTCAAGCGGATGTGCTGGCCATCCTTGATTCTGAACTGTCCACCGGTGATGCATGGAAAGCCAAAGACTTGATCCGGGGAGAGCCGACCACCGAACAGGGACGGTTGGAGCGGGCCAAGGAATTGTTGGAGCGCCAACGCAGTTCTGGCATCAGTGTGGCCTTGATGGATGCGGTTTCAAGCAAAGGCGACAATGCCGATGAGGCCTGGCGAGACTACCAAGTCACGTACAACCAAGCGTACGAAGATGGTCAGGTCTCCGAATCGGAAAAAGAACGCCTTCGGGACGCGGAAGAGTACTCCAAGTACACGACCCAACAGGTATCGGAAGCCAAGGCCACGTTCGCTCAATGGGCCTCGCAAATCGCGGTGACCATTGTCGGCATCGTGGCAACGGTGTTGACCGCTGGGGCCATGGCTGGCCCCATGATTGCCGCCCTGAGCGCCAATGCGGGCACCATCGGTGCCTCGATGGTGGCGGCCGCGGCCCTCAAGGTCGGCATCCACAAAGCCATTGAAGGCGAAGGGTACGACCTGACCAGCATGGATGCTCTGGTGGACGGCGTTGGCGCGGCGATTGAAGGCGGTTTGTTTGTTGTGGGCAACATTGGCGCCGCAAAAATTATGCAGGGTTTGTCCAAGACCAAGTACGCCGCCAGCATCGGACCCAGCGTTGAGAAAGCCTTCGGGGGTGCGGGCAAACGGATTTTGGCGGGCGGTCTTGAGGGCAGCATCGATGGAACCATCGGTGGACTCGGCGACGGCTTGTTTCGCGGGTTGGCGAGCGATGAAGCGTGGAGAGGCGACTTGGGGCACGTCTTCAGCCATGTGGGCGCCACCACATTGCTGCACACCAGCATGGCCGGTTCGGTGGGGTTCGGTGGCGGCGCGATGTTTCGCAGTCTTGGTGAAACGTTCGGTCCCGCGGTTCGCAAACGACTGGGCAACGCCCCCGAGGCTGAAAAGCCACCGATGTCGGGCACGGTGGACGACATCATGCTGCGCATGCCCGACGACCTCAAGGCCAGCTCATTCAATCAACAACGACTGACGGAAGCGGCATTCGAGACCAACCGGCGCATGCAGAAGGTGGCCGATGATGTGTCTTCGGAGTTCGGCCTGCCCAGCACAAAAGTGGGTCTGAAGGGCAACAAATTTGGTGTGGAGTCCATTGACGACATCGACCAAGAATCGTTCATCGCCAAAGTCATGGAGAAAACCCAAAGGCACGGCGAGCCGAATTCAATCGACAGCATGAAAGACATGAGTCGGGGTCGTTTTGACGTCGATACCTTTGAAGAGGCCACCGCGATCGCCCAGTCGATGGAGGCCCGGTTTACCCGTGAGTTCGGTTGGGACAACATCAAGGTCAAACGCCCCAGGGAGGTCTACAAGCGCTACCACATCCTGGTGCGGGACCCCGAAACGGGCGTCTCTCATGAATGGCAGATCGGGACCAAGTCGCTCACCAAGTTCGTCGAAGGGGTCAAGGTCAAACTTCCCGGAGGCGTGGAACTTCATGGCGACGATTTCCACGTCGTGATGTACGACGTTCTCGCCAAGCTCAACAACCCCGATGTGCGTTTGGAGCACGGCCTTCCGGATCGCATCGTGGACGACATTGGGTTGAGTGGCATTCAGCGCCGATACGATGCACTCATGATCGAGGCGGGTACGGTCAAGAAAGGGGCCAGCCAACCGGACAACTTTGACGCGCGGCTGGATGGGCTTGCCGAAGAATTGGCGGGAGCGCTTCGAAAACTCGAAGACAAACACCCCGGCCTTGCGACCAAGCTGGATACGAAGTTGGCGGCGGACAAAGCCGCCCGAGCCCACGCGGAAGCGGGGCGAATCGACGGCCCGGTGAGCCAACCCGAGATGCCCACTCGGTTGGATACGGAAGGGGCGGGCGTCTCCAAAGGGCAAGACTTGCCGCAGCCCAAGGTGAGGCCGGAACACGAGGGTTCGGTTGAGTACCGCGAATACAAAAACGCGGTGGCGTTTTTGGCGGACGGCAAGGTGGACCCTCATGCCGCCAAGCAGGGCGCTTTGGGTGACTGTTATTTGTTGGCGGGTTGCGCCGCCGAAGCCCGGGCGAACCCCGCCGGGATTCGAAAGTTGATTCAGGACAACGGTGACGGAACCTTCGATGTGACGCTGTACATGCGGGACTCCTGGTACGCCCCAGCTCGTCCCAAGGTGGTTCGGATTGACGCCAGTTTCCCCAGCCAAGGCAGCACGCCAAAATACGCAAAACTGGGCCGCGCTGACGGAGGTGAAACGGAAGTTTGGATGGCCTTGTTCGAAAAGGCCTTGGCCCAAGAAACCGGAAGCTACGACCTGATCAGCGGTGGCAACATCAACAAAACGGTCAGCTTTGGGGGTGTTCACGAGTTGCTGACCGGCAACAAGGTGTCGTACCTCAAAACCGCTGACGTGGACGCCGACCGCTTGCTCACCCGAATGGCGGCCGCCCTCGACAACAATGAGCCGATTGCGGCGGGAACCTACAACTTTAAAGACGATGCTGCCGCCGCCAACATCGCCGAAAAAATGAACATTTACGCCAACCATGCCTACGCCGTCGAAAGCGTAAACGTGGACGCGGGCACGGTCTCTCTTCAGAATCCGTGGGGTTCCATGCACCCCAAAGACGTCCCCATTGCTGACTTCCAGCGCTTCTATCAGCGATTGGACATTGGAAAAGCCGCCTCCGCTTCGGGAGAACAATGATGGAAAGTCGAGCTACGGTCGTCATCGAAGAGACCACAGTCGAGCAGTTGTCGGGCCAGTCGGTGGCCGCAGCAAACCCGCGCATTGGGGACTTTGAACTCGCCGATGGCACCGCTCAAACCGGGCCCAGCATTTTGCTGTGTTTCCTTGCCGACGAGTCCACGGTTCGTGTGGGCGCCGGCAGCCGCATCGATGTCAGTGGTACGACATGGACAATCGAAGAAGTGGACGTCAACCTCGGTGGGTTGGGCCATGTGCGTTTGGTGGCGGAGCAAGCGCCCGACCGGACGCCGGCTTTGCGCACCAGTTTGGAC
>Ga0115012_10000491_pt1 | contig 22334 bp, 18 predicted proteins | sample TroAtlMetagenome_FD_88706 | JGI IMG/M metagenome (GOLD analysis project Ga0115012, IMG submission 88706) | Marine eukaryotic phytoplankton communities from Atlantic Ocean - Tropical Atlantic ANT10 Metagenome | ecosystem: Environmental > Aquatic > Marine > Oceanic | place: Tropical Atlantic...
AAGAGTTCGACGAGGAACTCGAAGACGCCATGTCACGCTTCACTAAGCGCGAGATCGAAGAGGGCGAAGCAGAGGAGATTGAGGCAAAGAAGGGACGGTTCTCCGGGCTTGAGGGCCTCGATGCTGGCTTCGAGACGGCAAAACCGCTTCCTGACGGGACCATCTTCAGCTTCGTCTATACCCCACAGTACGAGAAAGAAGGTCAGCAACCCAGCAAGGATGGTCCTCCTGAGGACCCGGAGGAAGAAGTCCTTGCCTACACCTATGTGTTTCCCGACGGGACAGCTGAACACACTGTGGTACGCATCGCCGACGAGGAAGATCCGGATGACGGATGGACCATCGAGGTGATGCCCATCTCGGGCGTGATCAGGATGACTGAGGAGGTCATCGATCCAGAGGAAAGTCTGGAATGGATCCCCGAAGACGGCCCGGAGTTGCGATGATTCTGCGACGTGCCGGCTTCACGCTTCTTGAGGTGATCATTGCCCTCGGTATCTTGGCCGGGGCGCTCGTGGTCTTGGTCGATAACCAAGCCATGGCCGTTCTCGCGACGCAAGAGGCGGACCGCCTGACGCTTGCAACCAACCTCGCCCAAGAGAAGATGATGGAGGTTCAGCTCATCCTGGAGCGCGAGGGCTTCGGCGAACAAGACATCGAAGAAGATGGTGACTTCGAGGACTTTGGGGCTGAGGAATTCCGTGGTGATGAGCTGCACTTGGGCGTCACGGATGACCTCTACGAAGACTTCAAGTGGGCATACACCGTCCGAAAGATTGAGATGGAGATTCCGAACCTGGGCGACATGGCGGGTGACCTCGCGGGCAATGGGTACTTCGGAGATGACAAAGCCTCCGAGGTCGATGTTGGCGGTACGCCAGACCTAGGAGACATGGGAATCGACCCATCCATGATCACCGACCACCTGTCTGGCTTCATCCGAGAGGTTCGGGTCCGCGTGTGGTGGGGCCAAAACGAGGATGAGATTGACCAGGTGGAGCTCACAACCCACATCATCAACCCCACCGGGGTGGTGAATGAGGGCGGATTTAGCGGGCTCGGTGCTGGCGGTGCGGCCGCGGCTGGAGGTGGTCAGTGATCAGATCCAAGCGAGGGTTGACGCTCATCGAGATCATCGTGGCGCTCGCCATCATGGCCATGATTGGGGCCATCTCAGCCGGCACGCTCAGCTCCTCGATAGATGTCCTGGATGGCATGGAAGAAGCGGAGGGCTCGACCCGGACCTCCCGCATCGCCATGCGACGCATCACCAAAGCGCTCGAACTCGCATACCTGACACCCAACCGTACTGCCGTGAACACCTACCAGACGGTCTTCGTCGGCAAAGACGACGGAGACGAGGACCAGGTGTGGTTCGCCTCCCTCTCCCATCAACGTAAGATTCGCGACAGTCGCGAGTGCGACCAGACAGAGATCACGCTCTTCACCGATGATGACCCGGAGCAAGACGACGCAAAGATCCTCTACCTCCGCGAAGCACCCCGAATCGACCAATACCCCGACCAGGGAGGCCGCCCGATGCCGCTCGCTCGCGGGGTCACTCGCTTTGACCTTCGGTACCTGGACGGCACCACTGGGGAGTGGCGCGACGAGTGGGACACAAACGGACCAGACACCCCTGGACGCCTCCCTCGCGCCGTCCAAATCGTGTTGGAGCTCACCTCGCCGGATCCCAACGGAGATGACGACGACTTCATCACCACGCCGTATGTACGGACCGTGATGATCGCCATGTCTAACCCCCAGACACGCAGCGTCTTCGCCAGGGGGCAAGGATGAGGTCCGCGCTGCTGAATCGAAGTCATGGCCGGCGCCGACGCCGGAGCGGAATTGCCCTTCTCGTGGCCATGTCCACCATCCTCGTGCTGACCGTCGTCGTCACGGAGCTCACCTACACCGCCCGCGTTCGGTTCGTCCTGGCTGCCCACGAGAAGGAGCGGGCTCAGGCCTACTGGGTCAGCCAGACCGGCATCAACATCTACAAGCTCCTGTTGACCGCCAACAAGGAGATGGAAAAGAACTCCGCGATGGGGTCCGTCGCGGGTAGCTTCGGCATCAACTTGGGAGATGCCCTCTGGCAGTGGGTCCCCGTCATCAATACGGGACTCATGAGGATGCTCTTCGCTGCCGGCGGGGATGCGGGCGACATCGAAGAGAAAGACATCGAGGAGTTCAAGAGCTCCGGGAAGGTGTCGGAAGAGGTTGAGGAGGAGTCACGTGTCGGCGGCCTGTTCGACGACAAAAACTTCCTGGATTTCGATGGTGACTTCACCGCAGAGGTCACAGACGAGGACAGCAAACTCAACATCAGTCTCCTGGGTAATGCGACCGGCTCAGTCCAGGAGTCAGCGATTGGGCAGCAGCTCTTTGGGCTGATGGCTGGAGAAGAGAACGACCAGTGGTTTCGTGACCGCAACATCGAGCGATGGGACATCATCGCGAACCTCAAAGACTGGGTCGATCCTGACGGCATGGGTTCGGGGCGTTCGGGTGGACAAGAAGACGGGCTCTACAACAACCTAGACAGCCCATACCTCTCCAAGAACGCGCCGCTCGATACCTTCGATGAAGTCCGACTCGTCGAAGGTTGGCAAGACGATGTCATGGAGCGATTCGGCCAGCAACTCACCATTCACGGTACCGGGAAGGTCAACATCAACACCGCCTCGGACGAGGTGATGATTGCTCTACTGAAGGCCTACGTCCTGCCTGCTCCTCCGGATACAGAGTGCATTCGACTGCTGCAGCAGATTCGTGAGTACATGTGGTTTGCGAGCTTCAACAATGGCAAAGACTTTGCCGACTATCTTCAGAATCAGGGTCTGACCGTAAGCGACCAGCTCGCCAGTCAGATTGGTGATTCATCAAAGACATTTCGCGTCGTCAGCACCGGACTTGTGGGAAACACCACAGTCCAGACGACTGCGATCATCGACTACAACAATTCGGCGGCAGGCAAGGTGACCTACTGGCGGGTGGACTAAGGAGGACCAATGGCACGAATCATTGGCTTAGACCTGGGCGCATGGAGCGTCAAAGCAACCATCATGGAGGGCGGCTTCAGCCGTTTCGACGTGGTTGATAGACGCATTGAGGCAGTGCCTCAGGACGGCACCAACCCGCCGTCACTCGAGACACGCCTCGCGACCGCGGGACGACTCCTCGCTGACATCTCCATCGATGACAGCACGCTTTTTGGTATCGCCTACCCCATCGACAATGCGTCCATGCGATGGGTCACGATGCCGTTCACGGACAAGAATCAGATCGCACAGACGCTCTCCTTCGAAGTCGAAGGTCTCGTCCCGTTTGATCTCGACGAGATGGTGGTTGAGCACAGGATCATCGGTAGCGCCGGTGAGGGCAGCGCCGTCCTGGCTGCGATCGTGCCGCGCGAAGGACTGAGCAGCCACATCAACACGCTTGCCAGCGGACACTTCGATCCAAAATCCATGGTGATCGATGGCGATCTACTGGCCACACACGGTGGTGCGGGTACTGAGGCGATCATTGACATCGGGCATGCAAGGACTGTTGTGACGGTCGCCAGAGACGGTGAGACAGTCTTCAGCCGGGCCATCTCGCTGGGTGGCTGGCACCTGACTCAGGCAGTGGCGCAGGCCAACGATGTTGACTGGGAGACTGCAGAAACACTCAAGCACGGCGCACGCCTCAGTACGGCCACTGTTGCCGAGTGGGACGATGAAGAGGCAACACAGTCAACCGACCCTGCGCCACCCATGGCACGCGGGGACCTCACGTCTGACGCGATTCGGACAGCCCTGACGCCCCTCCTCGCGAGCCTTCGTACAACGTTGATTGGGTTCGAGGACACCTCCGGGCTCGAGATCGACCGCATCCGTCTGACCGGCGGTACCAGCGAACTGGATGGCCTGGTCACCTTGCTGAAGACCGAGATGGGTGTGGCGGTCACGACCATCGATCTTGAGACCAGCGATCTTGGACAGCCGTTCGCGCACACACTCAGTGGACCGCTCGCGCACCGGACAGCTGGTGTGGGTGCTACGGGGGGATTGGAGCTACGTAGCGGCGACTTCCGATACCGAGGCAATATGGCGAACGTTCGCGTCATCGCTCTGGCATCGGTCGCCACTGTTTTACTCGGACTGATCGGCACCGCAGCATGGTTCACATTTAAGTACCAGGATGCAACAGCTGAGCTCGCACGACTCGATGCCCAGCTTGCTGAAGCGGTCGCTACCGCGAGTGGAGACCCAGACATGGTGCTCTCTTTCGAGAGTCCAGATGATGCCCTCACCGCCCTGCAGCTTCAGACGCTCGAGGCCAGCGCTCGAATCGACCTGCTTGGCTCCATCGTCGCCAGCACCCCACCAACCGTCACGACGCTGAACCATATATCGACCTCACTGCCCGACCCCAAAGAAGCGCGCATCGATGTCAATGAGCTCACCATGACGCCGCAGTCCATCAACATGAAGGCGACAACAGACGGCTACGACGCCGCCGCCAACATCGAGACCGCACTCGCAAGCAACGTACGGTTCAAAGGTGCACGAAAAGGGAACGAGAAAAAGACGAGCCTTGGCATCTCATTCACGGTGACCATCCCGCTCGATAACGACGAGACCGAGGAGGACGGCTGAGATGATTGAGCAACGATTCAACGCAGTCGCGCTGCGCATCCAAGACACACTCGCAGGGCTGAGCGATCGAGACAGGAAGCTCCTCATCGGGCTGGCCTCTGGCGCGGCTCTCGCCATAGTTGTTGGCGGCTTCTACGCCATGAACTCGGCCTTGGCTGGTATCCAGAGCCAGGTGGAGTACCGCCAAGACGCGCTAATGCGGGCCCAGGTGATGGCCGCAGAGTTTCAAGCGAATGAAGCCACTGCAGCACAAATCTCGGAGAAGCTTGAGGAGCACAAGGCGGCCAACCTCAGTGCCTTCCTTGAGAAGACCGCCCAGACCGTGGGAATCGCCGACAACCTAGACAGCGTCAAGGCCACCTCAACATCTGTGACTGGGGACCTCGAAGAGACCCTGTACGCGGCACAGTTTTCAAAGCTGTCCCTCGAGGCAGCGACGAACTTTTTGTACGAAATCGAGACCTCTGGGTTCCCGCTCGTGATTCAGTCCGCGCGGTTCAAGTCACGGCGGTCAAAGGGCGAGCGTCAGATCAAGCTCGCCTTGGACATCGCCACATACAAGCCTGTCAGTGATGGAGGTGAAGGATGATTCGCTGGTTGATTGCCGCGGCTGGAAGTGGACTGTGGAGCAGCATCATCTTCGGCCTGGGCATGGTGCTGTTCTTCCCCAGTGAATGGGTCAAGGACCAGGTTGCGTACCAAGTGCAGACTCAGACCAACAAGAAGATGCTGGTTCACATTGGTGACGCCCACTCAAGCGGCTTTATGGGTGTTGGCCTGAAGGATGTCAGCCTCTACGACTCTAAGCGTGGACGACGAACACCTGGGCAGAAAGGCACACCCCCGAGAGAAAACACACTCATCGGAACCCTGAACGCCATCTCCCTCTCTCCGAACCTCTCGGGCCTGTTCTCTGGGACCCTGGGCGCCAACGTCAGTGTGGATCTTGAAGGTGGGGAGCTGGGGGCCGACTTTGGAGTCGCCTCCTCTGCCCTGAAGGTGTCGACCGACGTTGAAGACTTCCAGCTTGCAGCACACCCAATCAAGACTGGAGAGGCCGATGTGGAGCTCTCCGGACTCCTGAGTCTGATCTCCGACGTCACCATCGACACGGACGACATCAAAAACAGTGCGGGTGAGATCGAGCTCAACATCGAGAACCTCGCACTCAAGCGGGGCATGGTCAGTGGATTTGAACTCGACGCGACGACGTTCAGCCAGGCCGTCTTGAAGATGGAGGTCGAGGACGGCAAGGCCAAGGTCAAGGAGGGTAAGTTTGCTGGTGACCTGATCGACGCGACAATCGATGGACACATCACCCTGCGCAAGGACCTCTCCCGGTCGCGGCTCGCGCTCAAGATTCGTGTTCGCTTCGACGATACCCTCGACAAGCTCGCCAGCATGATGCTCAAGTCATCCCGGGATGAAGAAGGTCTCTACCACTTCAAGGGCCAAGGCACGCTGATGAACCCCAGGTTCAGACCCGACCGGATCAACCGACGTGGCTCTGGAAAGGCTGGCCGATCAGCACGTGACAAAGATGACTTTGCCGGAGATGACGACGACCGCAAGACACGCACGCGCAGGCGCAGCTCCTCTCGCGCACAGACCGAGGAGGACCGTGAAGAACGTCGCGCCAAGAGACGCGAGCGGCTCAAGAAGCGTCGTGAACGCATGAAGCAGCGCCGAGAAGAGCGGCGCTCGCGGCAAGCTGGTGACGAGGGCCGCGATTACGATGGTCGCGACGATGCTGGGCAGGAATTCGACGATGAACCTGTCGACGGCGGATTCTCTCCACCTCCCCCGCCCCGGGCTCGTGCGTTCGACCGTAACGATCAGGACTTTGGAAACCAGAACGACTACGGCAACCAAAACGACGACTACCAGAACGGCAATCAGAACGACGACTACCCAAACGGTAATTTCAACAACGAAGAAGACTACGGCGATCCGAACGATCCCAATGGCAACATGGAAGACCTCGGCTACATCGACGAGTAAGGGCGCGACTGGTGAAGGCGAAGCCCATGCATGGGGCCATACACGGCCTCAGCGCGCCTTCTGTTCCTCGCTTGCGCGCATCACGCGGATCTTCTTGAGCAGGGCCTGCATCAGGAGATCGCTTCCGCGACTCTCGACTGCCCGTGCTGCACGTTCTTCGGCCGCCTCGAGCATGCCTGACGCAACCAGAACTTGAGCAAGGTAGTACTGCCCTTCAGCGTTTCGAGGGTCAAATTGCTCGGCCAAGAGGAGGAAGTCCTTACCCTCCTCCGTCCGTACTTCGAGAGCGAGGTCGGGATTGTGCAGCCTCGCCCAGCCGAGATTGGCCAGGACACTCACGTGATCAATCTGCTTTTGGTGCGCTTGGGCCAGGACAGAATCCGCCTGCGACCATTGCTTTTCTTCGATGTGACCGCGGCCTTGGTCGAGTAAGACCTCAACCTCATCCCCAATGATGATGGCGGCCTTCTTCAGACCACCGGTCACGGTCTGGGCATCAAAGTTGAAGGTACGGTGCGCTACCTCTACTCGCTTCAAGATTGCAACAGCCAGCTCACGGGCCTCAGCGGAGATGTCGTCCCGAGATTGAATCTCCGTGTATCGCTCCCGCATCCGCTCGCCGGCCCTATCCACCATGGCCCTCGATGAATCGGCCGGGAGACCCAGCACGACGGGTGGAGGGGCAAGATTGACGGTCTCAAGCTCTCGCTGAAGTCGCTGCAGAAGCGAGTCAGGCTCTTGCGCCGCGGCGATCTCATCCTGAGGCACCCTCGGTGCACTCATCTTCGGAGTACGAGGCCCATCGTCGGCGCCCGTCAGGACCGAGGCCCCATCCTGTATGAGGTCAAACAAACCAAGACGGGCGAGAGCAATCACAGCCTTGGACACATCCCCCGCAGGAATACTTTCACGATCGAGGATCGACTCAACCGAGGCCCCTCCGTCTATTCTCGAGACAAACTTTCTGGCGTCATCGCTCAGTGGCAGCATGCGCGCAAATGGTGTGACGTCTTTCGGCGTGGGTATGGCGTCGAGGTGGCGACGTAGCGTTCTCGCATCCCCTGAAGCATAGGCTGCCTTGAACAGCAGCTTCCCCATTCGTCTCCAGTCTCCGACACCATCGACGTGGGTCTCACGGAAGCGGATGCCTCCACCGCCGAGCGCAGCGCGTATCAGTTTTCTGCCTGGTTCATCGACCACACCGCCATCGACCAGCCCGGTTTGACCCGACCGTTTTCCATCCAGCGCCAGGACGCCAGTTCGTCTCGACAACCAGATGTCGACAAGTACCTTCGCATTATGCCAATGAATGGTGAATCGTCGTTCCCCTTGTCGCGGACGGGGTGCGGGTTCATCAAACTTCTTCCCCATCGCGCTGGCGGCCGCCGAACCACCAGGCCTGGGCTCTGGCGACGGTGCCGTCGGGGACTCCGGCGCAGACGAAGACGCAAGCGGACACTGTAGAGCCTGAACCAGTGCATCAAGATCGACTGGCTTGGCCAGAAATGTCCGACAAGCGGTGTCTCGCTTTAGGGTCTGAATCTCCGGATCGTCTTCGCTATGGATGGGTGACACCAAAACAATCTCAAGCTCGCTCGAAGGATGCGACAAACGGAGCGATCTGGCGACATCAAACCCGTTCATTCTCCTCAGTGAGAGGTCAACAAGCACCGCCTCGTGAGTCCGCATGCGCAAGTGTGCGTCCATCTGAGCCGGACTGGACGCATGAACGGCCTCGATTCCCACCTGGTTCAGATGTCCAATGACTCCACTGGCGAACGACTCGTCAGGGTCGACAACCAACACACGCATTCCGGATCTCCACGGTCACATCATAGCGTGTTTGCTCCGGTACGGGCGAACCCCTCTGGTTATGTCGCAGTATGACTTCTATCCCGTCGATTGCCGCCATTGTCGAGGCGGCTCGTGACGTCACTGGCTTCTGCTGTTTTGATCTGGGAGCGGAACGGACGCTTGTGACCTGGGGTCTTGAGGAACCCCACACCCACCTGGATGACTGGCAGGACTTCGTTCGGTCAAACACCCGAGGCGATTGCGAGACCCAACACGGGTTTACGGGGGGTGTCGTTGGATGGCTTGGATACGAAGCGGGCTCCAGCGTCGAGGCCATGCCGACACCATCCAGTCCACGACCAACCCATGACGTATGCCTCTGGAGAGTGGACGGTGCCATCACAATCCATCACGCCACATCACAGGCCGTTGTGAGCGGCAGCGATGTGTTTCGCGCACAGGCGAAGGCCCTCATCGACAAAGCATCCGAGCTCAGACCACACCACACGATGGGTGCTGCGCCTCTGCCCTGGGCGCCACACGATGTCCCCACCCGCTCATCGAACTTCACTGCGGGCGTCGACAGGGTTCTTGACCACGTCCGCAGGGGCGATGTGTACCAAGTCAGTCTCGCTTGGGAGCAGACCCAAATTCCGGTCGATAACGCTGCAAAGGCCTGGCTGAGTCTGCGCGACTCCAATCCGGCCACCCGGGGATGCTTTCTGCGTCAGGGCGCCGTCGAGCTTGTCTCAAACTCTCCCGAACTGTTTATCGAACTCGACCCAGCCTCTCGTCGACTCCGGTCGTCGCCAATCAAGGGTACTGCTGCGTGCTCATCGGGCGCTAAGGGCCTCGACACACTGAGAAATTCCTCGAAGGAGCGGGCCGAGCTAACGATGATTGTCGATCTGGTGCGTAACGATCTGGGTCGGGTTGCTGTTCCTGGCACCGTCTCTGCGGGCCCCAGAGAGGTGCGTGTCTGTGGTGACTTGTGGCACGCAGAGCAGACCGTCGAAGCAATCCTGGCAGACCATCATGATGCAGTCGATGCGGTTGCCGCAGCCTTCCCACCAGGCTCGGTCACTGGGGCCCCAAAGGTCCGAGCAATGCAAGTCATCCATCACCTGGAGAATCAGCCTCGCGGCGTCTACACCGGAGCCATCGGCTTCTTTGGAGATGACGGCAGTGCCCATTTTAATGTGGCCATCCGTACAGCCACCATCCTGGACGGTCTCGCCCGGTTCCATGTGGGAGCAGGTATTGTCGCCGACAGCCATCCGGAGATGGAGTGGCATGAGACGCTCGCGAAGGCCCAAGCCCTCGCCCACGGACTCAGTACGGGAGGATGCAGTTGATGTTTAGTCCTGGTCTTTACGCCATCGCCGACGCAGATCACACGCCGGACGTGGTGACCTGGGGTGAGGCGCTTCTTGCCGCTGGGGCCAAGACACTCCAGCTCCGCGCCAAGTCCTGGAGTAGCCGAGCGATCACAGAGGCGGCTCACGTACTGGTCGAGAGAGCAAACCATTACGGCGCGGTGTTCATCCTCAACGACCACCCAGACATTGCAGCAGAAGTGAGCGCTCACGGTGTCCATCTCGGACAGAGCGACATGGACATCACCATGGCAAGAGAGATCGTGGGTTCTGGCGCACTGATTGGCCTCAGCACCCACACCATTGAGCAGGTCCTGCGTACGCGGGAGGGTGCCTCTGGTGCCGACTACCTGGGCTTCGGCCCAGTGTTTGAGACCTCATCGAAGTCACAGGCGGGTGCTGCTCGAGGCGTAGACCTTCTCGCTGAAGCCGTTGCCAAGGCAGACTTGCCCATCGTAGCGATCGGGGGGATTTCACCGGACGGCCTGCCGCGAGTCATCCAATCAGGCGCCTACGCATGGGCCGCCATCAGCGCACTCAGTACAGGCGATGAGGCTGTGAACGCGATCCGTGCGCTATCCAAGGCACCCTAAAGTGGATTTGTGCGTTACACTACCCATGTCAATACTTCCCCGCTGACGCTCCCCCACTTCCCCTCCCCTGCACCATGCTGAACTCCATACTGCTCACCGCAGCGCTCATTAGCGCGACCGCAAACGCCTCCCAGACCATCGGAACCACCTCAGACGGGTCTCTGTGGGACTTCATTGAGGCCCCGACGCCCCCGAAAGATGCCGATGCCCACGATGCCGCAATGAGCCGTGCTGCGTCGAGAGAGCTCCAAGCCGCACGCACACAGGAGAGCGCTTACGTCGATCGCGCGCTTCGATTGGCTGAGCCCCCCATCGACTTCTATACCGACCCTGTCGCACACCTCGCGGCCGACCCGTTCCATCTCAAGGACATCGACCCCAACCAGTTCGACATTCCGATGGTGGTGAATGACTCCGTCGTGAAGTGGATGAAGTACTTCACTGGACCAGGACGGAAGTGGTACGGCAAGTGGCTTGCCCGCTCGGGCAAGTACTGGCCCATGATGCACGAAAAGCTGGACGCAGCCGGGCTTCCACGGGACATGGTATTCCTTTCGATGATCGAGAGCGGATACGCGACACACGCCTACAGCCACGCCTCCGCAGTGGGTCTCTGGCAGTTCATGGCCGCCACGGGCAAGGGATACGATCTCCGCATCGACTGGTGGGTGGATGAGCGGAGGAATCCCGAGAGGGCCACCGACGCCGCCATCGTCTACCTGGCTCACCTCAAGAAGCGGTATGGGCACTGGTACCTGGCCTGGGCCGCATACAATGCCGGTCCGACGCGGGTCAGCCGAGGAATTCGAAACCACAACACCCGTGATTTCTGGACCCTCTCAAAGAAAGGGTCGTTCCGGCCAGAGACGGACAACTACGTACCGAAGCTCTTGGCCGCCGCGATTATCGGCAAGAACCCAGAGCGGTACGGCTTTACGGGCATCGAGAAGCAAGAACCAATGAGTCACGACACCGTGACCGTGTCGGCCAACGTCGGGATCGACGTTCTCGCGCGCTGTGCGGACGTCACAGTCGACGAGTTTCGGGCCCTCAACCCGCAGCTCCGCCGATGGGCGCTTCCCCCATCTCCAGCTCGTCAACTCGTCCACGTACCCAAAGATAGTTCGCGGTCATTTCTTGCCGCCCTGGACAAGATCCCATCGAACAAGCGCATCACCCATCGCCGCCACAAAGTGAAGAGGGGCGAAAGCCTCGGGAGCATCGCTCGTCACTACGGCGTCTCCTCGAACTCGATTCAGACCGTCAATAAGATCCGGAATGCGAACCGGATTTCTGTCGGACAAGAGCTCGTGATTCCAGTGTCAGGCCAGGCCGGCGCAACCAGCCTTGCGGCGAGTCGCGGTGGTGAGCCCGCTGCGACGGTGAAGCGTCCGGAGTACCACACTGTTCGTCGAGGGCAGACCCTCTCTGGAATCGCCAGAAAGTACAGCGTAAAGAGCAAGGACCTCGCTCGCTGGAACAACATCAAGGATGCGCGGCGCATTCAGGCCGGCCAAAAGCTCAAGCTCAATGGCGCGAAAGCTGGTCCCAAGTGGACCCACTACACCGTCCGCCGAGGCGACACCTTGTCGGGTATTGCCAAGCGACACGGGTGCGCGACCAAGGACCTGCGGTCTTGGAACAAGCTCAAGAGTTCCAAAATCATGGCTGGTCAGAAGCTCAAGATTCGGAAGTAGAATGCTTCCGGTCGAAGTGGCGCTCGAGCGCAGTCTCGCCACGGCGCCGCCCCCCCAAGCTGAATCCGTCATCCTGGCCGATGCGCTGGGCCGCGTTCTGATGGAGGACGTCGCCGCACAGTCAGCCCTCCCCCCTTGGGACAACAGTGCCATGGATGGCTTCGCCGTTCGGACCCAAGATACCCAGTCTGCTGGCTCTGGGGCCGCGGATGACTGTGAAGCCATGCCTGCCGCAGACGCTGAGGATCCATGCCTCGAGGTCGTGTCCACCATTCCTGCCGGCGCCGCTCCATCACGGCATCTCAGGGCTCGGGAAGCAGCGAGAATCTATACTGGGGCGCCGCTACCGGCTGGTGCGGACGCCGTGGTGATGCAAGAGCACACCACCCACCGAGGCAACACAGTCCAGATCCACACCGCGCCAAGAATCGGCCAAAACATTCGACGTGAAGGTGAAGATGTTGCTGCCGGCGACACTGTCTTGACCAGCGGCACAATTCTGAGCGCGAGTCGTCTGGGATTGGCCGCCGCCGTCGGACGGGAGACCGTCATGGTCTCGAGGCAGCCCACAGTGGGAGTGATCGCCACAGGCGACGAGCTCGTGAGGCCGCCCAAGCCCCTCTCGGCGGGCCACATCTACTCATCCAACACCACTGCACTCATGGGTTTGATTCGAGAAGCTGGTGCCATTCCAGTGGACTGCGGTATCGCACGAGACAACCTCGAGAGCACACGAGCCGCGTTTGAGCGCGCTTCGACCTGCGACCTCATTTTGTCCACGGGAGGCGTCAGCGTTGGCGACTTCGATGTGGTGAAGGACGCCATGAATGAAGCAGGTGCTGAGATGGCTTTCTGGACAGTCGCAATGAAGCCAGGAAAGCCGTTGGCATTGGGAGTTATCGCTGGCACCCCTGCATTTGGCTTGCCAGGAAATCCCGTCTCTGCACAAGTCGGCTTCCTGCAGTTTGTCCGCCCCTGGATACGATGTGCCCTGGGTGACCCCAGACCATTCCTCCCCGTCGTGAAGGCCCGACTGACCAGCGCCTACAAAAAGAAGGCCGGACGGGCCGAGTTCATTCGGGCGACGCTCATCCACAATGAAGACGGCACACTCGCGGCACCGCTCACCCGGCAAGGCTCAGGCAATCAGGCCAGCATGCCCGATGCGCATGGTCTGGTGATGATGCCCGCTGACGCTTCACTCCTGGAAGCTGGCGAAATCGTGTCCGTGCAATTGCTCACACCGGGACTACCTGGGCAGGCAGAGGCTGCATTCCCTTGGCAATAGCAGGTGTTGTGCTTGCAGGCGGACGCTCGAGCCGAATGGGCCGAGACAAGGCCTTCATCATCCTGAATGGACAGCCTCTCGCAGCACACGCTGCCTCTGTTTTGGCCAGCGGTGGATGCAATCCTGTGAGGATTGTCGGTAGGCAGGCAGCACTGAGCACGCTCGGATGGCCCGTCATTACGGAAAATGGGACCGACCACCATCCCCTGCTTGGCGTCAACCTGGCCCTCCTCGCGCACCCAAAGGGTCTTGTGCTGGTGGCCCCCTGCGACATCGTGAACCTCTCCGTCGACCACATCGTCCCGCTCCTGAGCCATGGTGCGCCATGTGTCGCGAGATCAAACGACCGCGTCCACCCGTTGCTCGCCATATTTCCATCGTCCTATGCCGAGAAGGCCGCAACACTCGCAGCTAAGGGGGCGCCCGCTATGGCCCTCTGCGAGGGGTTACCCGTGATCGATCTGCCTGCTCCTGTCCTGATTGATGCCAATGTCACGACTGATCTCCCTCGTTGACGGCCGCCGCACTGGTTAGCCATGGGACATGTCTGAAGCGCACGCAATCATCGAGCCCGTCGCCACCCGAATTCGTGACCCGCTGTCGGGTCGCAGCATCTGGCTTGCCGGCCTGATTGAGGACGCGGTTCTCGATGAGGACGAGCTGAGCTTCAGTCTCCGCCTGAGTGCCGGTCACTCTCCGGACGATGGTGACCGGATGCGCGCTACTTTGCTGGCCAATATCAAAAAATTTGGCTTCGATGGAACGGTGAAGATCGGTCTACGACAAGAGACGGAAGCGGCAAAGCCTGAGCCTGCGCCAAAGAAGGAGCCCATCACCGGGATGACTGGGAGCGGTACAGGTCCCCATGGGGGCCCATTCGTTAAATCACCCATCGCGGGCGTCAGGCACGTCATCGCGGTCGCATCGGGCAAGGGTGGTGTCGGGAAGTCTACGGTGTCGACCAACCTCGCCATCGCATTGGCCCGCGCGGGCTGGTCCGTCGGTCTGATGGATGCCGACATCTATGGACCGAGTCTGCCGACGATGATGAATGTGACTGGAAAGCCGGTCGCAAACTCCGAGAAGAAGATCATTCCCCTCGAAGCCTACGGCATTCAAGTGATGTCGATGGGATTCATGGTGCCAGAGAAAGAAGCCATCATCTGGCGTGGTCCGATGGTGATGGGGGCTGTTCGGCAGCTCCTTCACGACGTGGCATGGACTGACCGTGATGTGCTGATCATCGATCTACCGCCCGGCACTGGTGACGCGCAGCTCACGATGATTCAGACCACGCCACTGTCGGGCGCGGTCGTGGTCACGACCCCTCAGCAAGTGGCGGTCGTCGACGCCGAGCGGGCCATATCCATGTTCCAGAAGCTCGATGTGCCGATCTTGGGGCTCATCGAGAATATGGCGTGGATGGAACTCCCGGATGGAAGTCGCACTCACCCATTCGGAAAAGACGGGGGCAAGGTGACGGCTGAGACTTATGGCGTACCACTCCTGGGACACCTCCCCTTCGACGCCCGCATCTGCCAAGGCGGCGACGCCGGCATCCCCGCAGCAACCCTCGGCGAAGGGCCGGGCAAGGTCTTCTATGAGTTTGCGGACACACTCATCCAGTCGTTGGACTCTGCTCAATGAGTGAACCGCTGGAAGACAGCTTCGGCCGCCAGCACACCTATCTCCGCGTCAGCGTGACAGACAGATGCAACTACCGCTGCGTCTACTGCATGCCGGCAGAGGGCCTCACCTGGGTCCCAAGGCAAGACATCCTCACCTATGAGGAGATCGCACGCATCGTGCGGATCATGGCGCCCATGGGCGTACGCAAGGTCCGCATCTCGGGCGGCGAGCCCACCCTTCGTGCAGACCTGATCACGCTCGTGGAGCACATCGCCAATATTCCCGGCATCGAAGACATCGCCATGACCACCAATGGTCACACCCTCGCCAAGCTTGCTCCCGATCTTGCAAACGCCGGACTCAACCGTGTAAACGTCTCCATCGACGCGATAGATCCCATCATCTTTCGAAGACTGACTCGAGGTGGAAACGTGGACCGCGTCCTCGAGGGAATCGAGATGGCTCGGCAGGTTGGTATCAAGCCCATCAAACTCAACGCCGTCATTCTGCAGGGAGAGAACGAGGACCAAATCGAGCCGCTCCTGGATTACGCGGCCAAGCATGCAGAGGACACAGAGGTTCGATTCATCGAGTACATGCCCTTTGAACAGCGACACTTCAAAACGGTCAGAGCGGCCCTCCTGCGCGAGCGTATGCGGCAACGCTTCACCCTCGATCCACTCGGCTCCAGTGACCCCTCTGCTGGGCCTGCACAGCGTGTCCGACTCCGCGAAAACGGACTCAAGGTGGGATTCATATCGCCACTCTCAGAACACTTCTGTGCGACCTGCAACAGGCTTCGTCTGATCGCGAACGGTCACCTGCGCACATGCCTGGCACACGAAGACACACCGTCTTTGCGTGACCTCATCAGGTCGGGAATCTCAGACCACCACCTCGAGCAACACATTCGCGCCATGGTGATGGGGAAGCCCGTCGGGCACGACTGTCAGATCGAAGACGGTACGCTGTTCGAGGGCGTCATGACGGCGATCGGCGGCTGACTCTCCCTACTCCTCACCAGGCCTGTGGGCAGCGCGGATTTCAGCGAGCGCCTCCGCGTCGAACTTGCCCGAGTCGGTATCGTCAATCCAGGCGTAGTCGACCTGCACGCCATCGACTTCGCAGTAACGGGGGCGCCAGCCAGGCTTCCGGGTCCACAGGAATGCGCCACCCCAGAGGGTCGCCGCCTCAGCAGCAATGAAGCCAAGGGCGCCAGACAGCACGGCTGGAGCGACCCCTCCAAGTTCATCCTTAAGCAAGAGCGCTTGGAATGCCTCTCGTGCACCCTCACCTGCAATGGTCGGGCTCAAGAGCGTCGCCAGAATCTGAATTGTGGACCCAAAGACCACTGGCCAGAATTCCGCACCGACAACCCCAATGGCCAGCGCCGTGAAGAAGTAGACCACCGCGGTGGTGAAGTGGGTCACAAACTTATTCAGCAGCGCGAGCATCAGGAGCCCAATCTTGCCCTCGTACGCAGATACGGCGTCTGTAAACTGGTTGATCTTCGCGCGGATGGCACCAGGCATGATTCGACCAAACAGGGAGAGCCCCCAGGTCAGGAGGCCAGGCTTGACCAGTCCAACGATGACAACGGATGACACACCACCCGCGACAGCCAAGATGGCCCCAGCCATAGCGGTGGACGCCTCGGGTTTACCCAGATCCGCCATCACGTTCTCGATGACACTGAACCCAAACGGTAGCGTGACGACCATGCCCAGAAAAAGACCCGTCACCCCAATGAATTTCTCGAGGCCCTTCGCTGTGATGACCCGAGGCCAGCGATTGGAGTATCGCCCAGCCTCATAGAGGGTGTAGCCGTCCAGGCCAATCGTCGAGGGCAGGAATGTCCCGATAAAGCGACCGATCAGGAAGCTCGTGACGATCTTCTGCCAGTACGGAAACCGAATACCTTGCCCGATCAGCAGAAGGTGCCAAGCAAAGGCACTCGAGAGCACCCCGATGAACTTGATGCCCATTGCGAGCGCAGCAAACAGCAAGAACGTCTCGAGTGGAACGTCCACCTTGTCGATGTAGGCCGTGATGGTCTCGTAGACCGGCAAGGCTTCGCATCCTTCTCCGGCGTCTGGCGGGCATGGAATGGGGTGCCGCAGTAGCGCCATACACCCAGCGATGGTGAAGCCGACCTTGGCCACCAGGTCCAAAAAGCTCCGGGTCGCCTCGCCGATGCGCTTCCGCCCGATTGAAAAAGAGATGGCCGCGACAATCAAAAAGCCGATGGCAAGAAAGCCCAGTTGCCCATCCCATGCCATGCGGCAAAGCCGCGCAAATGCGGTGGCTGCGATGATGATCAGTAGTGCGCCCATGGGTCCTCCTCGATGGACGCCATTAACAGTTTTTAGGCCGGCCCGTGCGGGCTGGTTGTGTGCCTTGATTTCCAACGCTACGATAGCGGCGGAGCAACAATGAGACGCATCCTCATCATGACGACCGCGGCACTCTTCTCAGGCCCGGCCTTGGGCGTGGATGAGGTGTCGCTCAGCCAGCTCGCAACTTGGCGTGGATCACCGATAGATGACGTGGGGGCAGCAACAGGCGCCTACGAGACCGTCGTACGTGAGCTGGGGGCAGCAATCATGAACGCGCCCATCGCCCCATCCGAGACCCTAGGCCTTAATGGGTTCGATTTTGCTTACAGCAACACCTGGGCCTTTGTTTCTGCTCAGGGCACCGACGTGAATGACCCCGCCCCATGGGAGCGGGTCCACCCAGAGGGCGACCCTGGCCATGTTCTGTGGCGACCAGGGGTCACAATTAGAAAGGGCCTGCCCCTGTCCTTCGAGGTTGGGGCGAATTGGTCCTGGATTGCATTTTCACGGCAGACCGCCCTCGGGGGATTTGCTCGGTGGGGCGTCTTCGAAGGGTGGGAGAAGGCACCAGATGTCAGCATGCAGATCGGCTACACCGGCTATCTGGGCAACGATGAGCTTGAGCTCGGTGCGCTCGATGGCAGCATGAGCATCGGCTACACCTTCCCCATTGGCTACCTAATCGGTGTGAATCAGGCCGATATCGCCCCATTTGGTGGCATCGGCTTCATGCAGGTGAACGCAGCCCCTCGCCTCAGCAAGTCTGACCAAGACAGGCTTGGCGTGAGCCCAGTGAGCGGCATGAGCGGCAAGGACAGCTATAAGGCAGGATTCAGCCTCTTTACGTCGCATGTGGGCGTTCGAATTCGGAGTGGTGACTTTCACATCACTACAAGCTCAGGACTCATTGCAAAGGCCTCGCCCACCATCAATATGGCGGTCGGCTTGACCTTCTGAGGACGGCATCATGTTGACCGTTCTTTTCGTCTGGTTCTCCGTCGCATGGGCCGGTGTGGCGTCGCCGCAGGTTGAAGTAGAGGTCAGGGTCAAGGCCAAGGTCTCCCAAGACCTTCGAACGATTACTGGAACCATCGACGCGAGCCCCTACCCAGGCCTCCGCTGGGTGGACTTGATGTCCAAGATGCCGATCCCAACCAGCGATCGGATTGAACAGCGTACGTTCACCGATCTTCCAGAAGCTGGCGTGGTTCGGTTGGAGCCAAGCCCCGCGGCAGACCGCCCTCGCCAGTTTCATACTGTTCTCCCCCGGCGTTTCGGGGCGAACGGACTCGTGCCCGGTCGAGGCATCTTCGCCAATGGCCTTTGGCATCCCCACCCCATCATCGATGACCGCCTCGCCATAGTCCGGTGGATTGTCGAAATAGAGATACCTGATGGTGCACTCGGTGTACTGAATGGTGCATACAGCCACGAGACAGTCACCTGGTCAGGTCAGGCAGACCGCTTGTCGCTCGTGGTGATGCCTCGCGCCCGAGTGCAGAAGTTTCAGGTCCGTACTGGGGTCGACTTCACGCTGATCGATCAGGGCCCGCCACGACACACACGAGACCTTCGCACCATCGGTATCGCGATGACCGGTGTGAACATGGACTCCTCTGCCTCCTTCGTGGTCGTGGAGACACCGATGCGGCGTCGACTCATTCGAAACGGGCCGCACACACTCTACATGTCCGATCGAGCCATGCGGGTGACGCCGCCAGACTGGCAGACTCACATTCCGACCGTGCGAAATGGTCTTCAGGTCGCCAGCCTAGACATGCCAGATCCGTGGCTGCGAGGCCTGGTCGGGGGGACCCTTCGAAATGCGGTGTTCGAGGTTCCTCGAGCGCGAGACCTGGTCATGTGGCGCTCATGGTGGCCAAGCATCGACACCTACCTGTATGACGGTCGAATCGCATTCAACCGGGAGACGTTCAAGGAGGCCTGGCTCCTCGATGAGGTCCTCGACGATCCACTGGAGATTGCGGAGAGCTTGAGTCCTCCCATCACCATCGCTCAGAAGCTGACGGCTCTCTACGGAGACGACAGCATGATGACTCTGGCCACCACCCTCGCGGCGGGTGCAACGGTTGAGGAGGCGGCGGAGGTTGCCCAGATTCCCGTCGACGTGCTCGACGCATGGCGGCATCACCCCGACATATCCGATGTCTCGGTGTACGTTGAGAAGGCGCTCGGCGGCTGGAACGTGAATATCAAGCGGTATGCGGAAGATCGTACGCCCATCGAGCCCATTCACTTCGAGATCGATGGAGAATTCCGCACATGGACCACAGGGGAAGGGTCTGACACCCTCGAGTTTATCCGTGAAAAGCGACCGAAAAAGATCTGGGTCGACCCCAACCTCGATGTCTACCAGCATGACCGCTCCAATGATGTCTGGCCTAGACCGTGGAACATCACCATCAATGCAAACTGGGCTGAGTTCAACTTTCAGGAGAACCAGTTCACCGCCAATGCATTCCTGATAGGCCGTCGTCTCTATACCAGCCGTTGGATGCACTTCTTGATGGCGAGCACCAACCCCATCGAGACAGCGATGGTCCACTACAACCTGGGCTACGGCTTTGGTCGTCTCACCGACCGACGAAATCGAATCTACAGGGTCCATCTCGGACCAGCGGTATCGTGGCTCAACCCCGACTTCCGACACCTCCAAGATGGCAAGAATGCCATCGACATCCGAGCGGGTTTTAGGGTCGATACAAGAGACAGCTATCCCCTCTCGATGAAGGGCTACCGCTTCGCGACCGAGGCCACCTACGGGTGGATCCCAAACAGAGAGGACGACTGGATCACCTCGCGTACGCAGGCCATCCTGTACTCCAGAATCACCCCTGACTTGGTCCTGGCGAAGCAAGCCAAGGTCGGGTTCACCAACTCTGAGGTGGCCCACAGAAAGCTGGCCCTCGGTGGTGGAAATGGAATTCAGGGGCTTCCAATCGACCAAGTCATCGGTAACAAGCAAGGCATCGCTGTGGCGGAGCTTCGCTACATGCCTATTCGAGACGCATCGATTCCGATGTGGCTGTGGTGGGGCAACAAGCTCCAACTCTCCGCAGCCTTAGAGGCTGGAATGGTCGACAGCACTACAGCAATTGGGTGGACTGCGGGCCTGGCGGCAGGCGTAGACTTCTGGGGCCAGCAGTCGTACCTGTTCGGGTTCTGGATGGCGAGCACACTGAACCACAGCGTATGGAGCAATCAAGGCGACCACCCCATGCAGTACTATCTGCGACTCGAGCAGCCGTTTTAGGAGACCGCCTACAGGTCCACGATCTCGATCTCAAATCGGTCGCCACACGTGCCGCCAGGCCAGGTGTCGGCGTAGACACGGATGGCGAAGTTGTCCTCACCGCCATCAAACGGATCGCCCTCGAACTGAACCGAGAGCCGTCCGGAGCCAGTGTCCACATCCACCGGGACAGACGAGCTCTCATCCAGAAGATAAAGCTCGATCACGTAGTCACCTGTGAATGGAAACGGCCCAACAGAGACGTCGATGTTCACGTTGTCGACCACCCAGTCGTCGCCGGCATCGAACACAAGCCAGTCCTCGTCATATTCAGAGTGAAGCGTAATTCCGGCGCTCCCTGACTCTGGCGAGCCGAAGATCCATGCATCGTCGATGTCACCGAGGTCTGTGGCGGTATCGAGCGTGTCGTTGAACTCCAGATCGTCCCAGTCGTCCTCATTGATGTCGCCATCGCAGTCGTTGTCGCGGGCGTCGCACGTTTCCTCGGCGTCCGGATGGGTGTACGGATCTGCATCGTTACAGTCCCCCTCATTCTCGGTAAAGCCGTCAAGATCGCCGTCGTGATCGAGTGGGTCACGAACCTCGACCGTCACGTTGTAGGTCGTCTCGTTACCGTCGGTGTCCACAGCCGTAAGTCCGACTGTGTGGATTCCAGCCGTGAGGCTGGCTTCAATGATGGACGCCCCCGTTGGGTTCGGAGCAGTCTCGCTGAAGATGCCGTCGATGCTACTTGACCACCGCACGATGAGGTCTTGCGGATGGTCGATGTCATCAGTGGCGCTTCCCACAAAACGAATGATGTCCGTATTCCAGAACCAATCACCATCACCCGGCTCTTCGATGATCACGGCAGGACGCGCATCAGCAATGACCTCAATCTGAACTTGGTCACTGGAACGATTGTCATCAGCATCGATTGCATCGAGGCGAATGGTGTGCACGCCGACCGACAAGCCCGTCGTCTCGAGCTCAACTCGGCCAAACTCATCGGGGCTTCCTTCCCAGAGACCTCCATCGCGACTCGACACGATGGTCGCACCGAGGGTGCCTGCATCTTGGTCTTCGTCCCACACCAGGCCAATGATGACCAGAGGCTCAGACTGAAGAATGATCGCGCCGTCCACAGGGTTGTCGAGCGACACAGTCGGTGCCTCACCATCTGCGGGCCCGGTGCCACCCTCTCCCCCATTGACCAAAAGCTCTACGGTGGCAACAGCTGACTCACCTGCCGCATCGGTGGCCGTGAGGGTGATCACGTGCTCCCCACCCGACAGAAGACTGTCGTTGAACATGAGGTAGCCACTGGAGTCGGCGGGATCGTCGTCAATCACACCGTCGATGCTGCTCTCCCACACCACCTGCAGCGTATCCGCATCGTCCTGCTTGTCTTGGACCGTACCTTCGAACTGAACGGCATCGCCAAAGTTGATGACAGTTCCGTCCTCTGGGCTTGTGATTCCAACCACGGGAACTGAGTTTCGGAAACCGACATCAGGCGTTGAGCATCCCGCAGTGGCAAGCCCGGTAAAAATCAAAAGCCTCTCGGTAGTCTTTGACATGTTCGCACCTACTCCCAGTCCACGCGCGTGAGGCGCCAATAGTAGGCACAGACGATGGCATCGCCAACCCCCTGATCGCCACTTTTATTGGAGGGGAATTGACCCGCCTGCGCGCTTGGCCCTGCGGTTCATGATGACCGC
>Ga0115012_10000493_pt1 | contig 22317 bp, 19 predicted proteins | sample TroAtlMetagenome_FD_88706 | JGI IMG/M metagenome (GOLD analysis project Ga0115012, IMG submission 88706) | Marine eukaryotic phytoplankton communities from Atlantic Ocean - Tropical Atlantic ANT10 Metagenome | ecosystem: Environmental > Aquatic > Marine > Oceanic | place: Tropical Atlantic...
GGGATCAACTATGATTAAAAGAGTTATATCAATGCAAGAATATGTAAATGATGTTTATACTCGTATCAACGAATTTAAGTACGTTGATAATAACGTAGATCACTCAAATGTGCCACAATTTGTATCAAACTACAAGGAGGATTAACATGAGAGTAACTAAACAACAACTCAAAGATTGTCTTCATTGTATTGCAACAACTAAACAGCAATATGATGGTGTTAATGCTCAAGAATTGCAAGAGACTTGGGACGCTATTTCACAAATAGTATATCAATCTAACCCTAATAAAAAGTATTTTGAGGTAAATTAACATGTTTAAATCTGAAACATTTGGTAGAATTTTCTGGGTTGATGATAACAACGATTTCAAATCTTGCCCACAAAATATAGACGGAACAGGTGATTTTACCTGTGAAGATTATGTTTGTGACTGGACAGATTGGGAGGGCGTAGATATGGATAAACTCTTTAATATTCATCAATCATGTGTACTTAACAAGAACAATTACGCTGGTTCATTAACTATCAATGGGGTGTAATTATCCCACTAAATGTGGTTAGTCGCCACGATTTTTTTCACTAATTAACATTATGCCAGAGGTAATTATCACCCCTGATATACATACAACAGAGAAATCTTCACCTATGCCAGTATATCGAGATTACGAAATCACTATTAATTTGAATGAATTAGTAGAGCATACTATCCCCTTATGTGATGTTAGACATCCTGACCATTGTTTAACATCAGAGCAGATAGATGAACTTGCCCATGATCTACGAGGATCATTAGATTTCGACCCTATCTTTCAACAAGCAAAACAAATTATCGGTGAGTATGTTAAAAAGAGTGGTGCAGAATTGCCATCTAATAATGTTAATTATTCGACAGATTTGCACTACAATTAATGTCTCACCCTATCCTAATTCCCTGGAATATATTAACAACGGGATTTGATAGTTATGCCCACCAATTTAACAACAACGACACTATGACTTACCTTGATTTGTTAACAGAACTTGAAAATCTTCCTGAAGAAGAGTTACTTAAACCAGTACAAGTTTATGATGAAGATGTTAACGACTTTTCTAATGTGAGGCGAATAACTAATAAGAATGGTAGTACGAATTTAATCATCTAAATATCATTTTACCCTTACTAATATGAAGTACAAAGAGTTTAAAAAGGGTCAAAAGATTAAATGGAAAGATGAAATCGGAGAGGTTAATTTTATCGACAAAATGTATATAACTATTACATTACGTAGATGGAAGAAATCCCCAGAATTAGCAGAACATTCTTGTTATCCTTATGGCGAAGTTAACCTATTATGTAATAACAAATACTGGGATGATTTGGAGTTGTTAAATGATACGGAAGAGAAGGAAATTGCATCCGCTATGTATAAATCACAGGAGGGAAGATATGAGGATGTTCAATGATAAATAACGAGAACAAAGAGTATGACTTAAATGTTACTCACGGAGAACAAATTGATAAGGTATTCTTAATACTTAAGGAGTTAATTATTCTTAAGTGGGAGTATATCAGAAAACATAGATTATGGGTTACTAAATGATACTTTTCCACAGGTAATCGTCTTTTTGTGGAAAACAATTAAATGGTTAAATAAACTATGTTAAGTGTTAATTACCTTGTGGAAATCCCTGTGGAAAATGTACTCTTAGCACGTAATCTACCGACTGTCAATGTATATGAGAAAATCGCAATATTCTTGACAAATTATCATAAATCGCTTATAATTAACCTTGTGAGAGGTTAAACAATCGTATGGCAAATGCAGTATCTAATTGAAGATGAACAGGGCAAATTGCATGGGACATTTGAGTCAGTAACTGACCTCGAATTATACATGGACGGTGTTAGAAACTCTAGGGGAGATAGGTATAAAGAATTACCTAGATTTTCATGTTTCGATTATATCAAGTCAATTGGATGGCATATGACAATCAAGGACAGTTGACAAACTGGCACAGGCAATGTATGCAATAGGGGTTGAATGCACTATAATAAGTGTATAACAAACAAAGGATCATTACCAAATGAAACTAACACCAATTGCTGCTAATCAGAACGAAGTTACTATCAACGACGGAACTCAAATCTTCTTCAGTTATAGAACACCAGTTGCAGCATATTTACCTTCTGAAGGTTATGTTAGGACATCTAAATTCTGGTCAGTTACTACATCTCGCCACATAAATAAGTGGTTGAAAAATGTTACAAACGTGACAGAGATTGACCAGTCAGTTCTTGACAATCTAGCAGCATGATTGTATAATGGGAGTAACAACAATTACTCCCTTTTTTATGCCCCAAAGTAACATCCAAGGACAGTTAATTACATGTACTAAATGTTAATTAGTGCCCCTAATCATTAAATATAATAATAAATAGTCGAAATCGCAGTGTATGACTGGGATGTTTCATGTTATGCGGCCCATATTATGCCTTTCACTACCCTAACCTACAAAGGTTCCCAAACGCAAGTGATATATAAAAATTTTTAAAAAAAATTCTCAGGAAAAAAACCATGACACCTACTTTTCGCCAAGACACTCAAGATGATCGCACATGGGTATTAGAACAGTTAATTAAGTATGAGGGAGGTCTTGATAATCGAATGTATGAGTGTGCCACTAGATGTGTAGATTGGAATATTATAAATGATGTTAAGGATGTTATTAAAACTTGGGAAGATTATAAAACTAAGTTCCCTTCTAGTATCCCTATTAGTAATCGATTATGAAAACTGAATATGTCAAAACGCTTTACATTAACTATCCAAGAAGACGAGTATGGTGATCCTATCATTTACTTACCTAATGAAGTAATAGAAGAATTAGACTGGACAATTAATGATACTTTGGAGTATAATACAGACAATGACGCTCTTAATCTAAAACGAGATGGGTAAACTAAAAGAAAAAGTAATGGAGAATGATATCTCTAAAGCATTATTATCAATTAACGATGTGTTATTGGCACTTGGTAAGCGTATTGAAGACTTAGAAAAGTACGTTTCAGAGTTACCTACCCCTGATAAGACATATTATCAACCAAAAGGGTATGAAGAATACTTAAATATTAAGGGGAACTATGATGAGATATATCGTAGAATAACCGAATTGGAAGGTATGTCACATAAAGCACCTTCTACAGATCATGGTAAACGACTTACTGCTCTAGAGGAAAAGATAGATGGGATGCAATCTTAATAACGATAATGATACAAGTAGTTGTATTAGGTATCAAGCACCATCTGGGTCAGGAGGTGTTACTACAGAGTTTACTGAGTACCCAACACATGTATCACGAACAGGGAATTATAATATTTTAAACAGAGAAGGTATTGCAGTAATGTATCCTTCTATAGAAGTTTATACAGGTGGTAGTACATACTTTCCTACCAGTGCTAATTGTGGAAAACCTACTCGACCTGCACAGTTTGATAGTGATTATGTCTTTGCATATGATAACTACCCTACTGGGTTATCTTTTGACATGGGTGTATCAGATAGTTATTTTTGCTATTTGTACGATACATCTGATGATCAGGGTGTAATTGGACGACCTTGTTATCATATTGAGGATCAGTTTTCAGTTACTAGTAACAATGATGGTTCTCCTGGTGGAGGTACAGTAGGTTCAAGTGAGTGTTTTCCTTGTAGTGGATTTACGTGTACCCCCGCAAGCACCACATTAACTTATACTACTGGGAAGAATGGTCTTGAACCTGCTCTAGGAGACGATCCTGAGTGTCCTCATCCGAATGTATGGGGAATTGGTACCTCAAGTAATAAATTGATGTTCTCGTACGATAGTTTATCGACTACTCAACCTGATGGAGTATCTGATTTTAGTCTATCTTATGATGGTGTAACCTATACTGACGTGTGGGAAGAAGACCAAGCGGTATCCACACCTTATACGACTACTCAAAACCCTCCATACCAAAGTGGCGACGAGACGTTCGATGACTTTCAAATCTATGATTTAAACAGTGGTACTCAAACTGGGTTTAGAATTAAGGTAAGAATTAAGGCAGTATATGACGATAGTGGTGCATCTACAGTATTCTCAGGTACTTCATGGGAAGTATTAGAGATATTATCACCTGGTGCTAACTATAACGTTAATACTGTATTCCCTTTAACATATACTCACACCCTTCCTGATAACTCAACTGCTACATTAACTGTTAATTTAAAAGTAACTGCTGTTGCCCCACAACCATCTGTAGCAGGTCAAACTAATTTTGATGTTCTATTAATAGGTGATACCCTTAATGGGCATACTATAAAATATGTTTGGCATAGTGATTTGGACAATTTTCCGTATCATGTACTATATGTGGACGGAAATGGTAGTAATTTCACTAAGGACACACAATATACGTCTAGTAGGGGTAATGTAATTACCGCAAAAGCAGGAAAAGGTATAGCAGATAGAGCAGCGTTGGTTGGAATGTATGAATTTCTAGAAAAATCAACGCAATATGTTACTGTAGACGTAGATAAGAACGCACCAGACATCTTTAATCTATTACAACAACCAGAAGTTACACCTACACTCACAAATGGAGTAATTACTGATCTTACTATAGTCAGTGGAGGATCTGGATGGGCTAGTTATAATCGTACTCCTCAAGTTGTGATATCACCCCCGTTGATCACCACAGGTACTCAAGCAACTTGTAAGGCAGAATTTACTGGTGGAGTGTTAACTGCTATAAAAGTAGACATACCTGGAAGTGGATATTCGTCTACAAACCTCCCACAAATCTATGTAACTAACGTTCATAAGGAAACTACTACTGTTTTAGAGAATGATGCGTATATTCCCGATGAATTTGAGAAATTTAAGAAGGATATTTACGATAATATACCTGGATTAGACTTCCAAGCGGATGATTTAGCGAAATTAGAGGCTACACACATGACTCAGAAGGAAAAAACCATTGTAAATGACTTTGATCCTTCTTATAAAGTAAAATTAGACACTAATAGGAACAGAGTTGACAAATTACCGCAACGAAAATACGCAAAATCAAAGACACAGCACTTATATGAGAAAACTGAGGTCAAACATACCTTAGATAGTATTAAAGACATTGAAGAATTGCCTAATTCTTACATTGATTTGATGCAAAAGAACCAAATTGATGATAATAATGCGTATAGAAGGAAAGATATTGCCGATATTACGCAGGAAACCGTACCTGATGTTACAGTTCACCGTGAAAGTTACGTAGAAACCGTACAAGGTACCATGTCTGATCTTCCTTATTCCTCACAATACACAAAATACCTCATGAGGCAGTACAGACCTGATACGAGAAGTGTTATAGATATAAATGTAACTCTATCTTGCACTCCTGTTAACGCAGGTTGTTCACATTTTGCTTGTAGTGCTCCTGCAGGTTCCACTGGAGGTACGACTGATAACGGAGATGGTACTTCAACTACCATATCTTATCAAATGTCTGGACTATTAGGTGACGGTTGTAAGGCATGGACTGCAACTGGTACCATGAAAATGTGGAATGAGTATACCAATCAACGGAATACTTGGAAAAGTGCAGTAACTTTAAACGGAAATCCCTATAATCCTTAAAAATGTCATCTCCAGCAGCAATTTATGGCGGTATGTGTAGTGGGCATGGTACTGGAATGTGTTCTTCACACCATCAAGGTTTAGGTGGTGGTATCCTTGGTGGGTGTCCTCACTCTCCTACCGACGCACGGATAATACCAGTTGCAGTAGCAGCGATGAATGCTACTACGCTTTGGCCACCTTTAGTATTAGGTCCAGTTATGGCCTTTTCAAATGTGGTAATTAATGGTAGTATACCTATACGTGATCAAGATATTATCACTCCTCATCCTACTGCCAGTGTACATGCTACAACATCTGCAGGATATAAGTGTTACTTTACTACAACAACCCCTGCTTGGCATTGTACAATAGGTGTTGCTGCTGGAAGAGAGACTGCTGCTGGACACTCAAGGAAGTTATTTGCGACAACTAAGACTGTTTGGATCAATGGGATGAGGGCAGGTAAGGTAGGTGATTTATTAGGAGATGCTACTCCCGCATTTCCTTGTACATCTGTCGTAGCAAAAGGGAGTATTAATGTATTTGTTGGTGTTTAATTATGGCAAAATCTAGTACAGGTTCTTGGGCAACGGGAAATTATGTACCCGCAAGACCTAAAAAAACGAGACAAGGTAGGAGTCAAAACACAAATTTCTCTGCTTCTTCTCGAAATAACGCAAAAAAACGATATAGAGGTCAAGGAAGATGAGTTTACGTGAAGCAACTGCTGAAAATCATAAAAATGCGGAAAAACAACCGTTTGTAGGCATTATGTTTGGTGGAAAACTGCCAGATGAGGTATATGCAATATATTTGTGGAATTTATACCTACAATATGAAACTTTAGAGACATTTGCTCACGAAGCTGGAGTTCTTAATACAGATGAACTAGCGGAATTGTATCGAGCACCTAAAATTAAGGAAGATTATAAGGAATTGTGGCACAGACCTACAAATCCACCTACTCTTCAGACTACTTTAGACTTTAAAAAGCATCTTCAGGGCATATCTGATGATCCAAAGGCACTTATGGCACATTGTTACACTCGTCACATGGGTGATTTGAGTGGTGGACAAATGTTAAAAGCAAGAGTACCTGGTTCTGCTAGAATGTACGAATTTGAAAATACTGATGAATTAAAAGGAAAAATCCGTGAAAAACTCAGTGATGATCTTGAAGATGAGGTAAAAATCGCATATGACTTTGCTACTAAGATGTTTGCGGAGATGTTAATGTATCTTCCACCAGAATTACATAAACCTGCAGATGCACCTCCAGTAAATAAGGCAAATTCAGAAAGACCTGCGGATGGTGAAGTTTCTTGGGAACCTGAAGAGGAGGAAGAAGAGTAATTATGGCAGTTGAAATGTTTAATCCTCGGTGGTATTATCGAGGAGATGTGAAACCTGAAGGTCAAAAACAAATTAAGGATTTATTTGAGAAATATTTAAATGATCCTCGATATTTCAATAAACCCGAAAGTTGGGAATGTACATGTTCAAGTTCTTGGGAAAGACCCGAAAATGAGGAACTTCCTTGGATACAATGGTTAGAGGTATTAAAACCTCATCTGAATGAATTTGTAGAGGAAATGAAACCTAAAACACATATTCAGATAATTCCTCAACAAGCTTGGGCAAATCATTACGATACTGGTCATTATCAAGAATACCATAAACATAGTGGTGTTTCTACTAATATCAGTGTTGTTTACTTTTATGATATTCCTGAAGATGATTGTGGGTTCAGATTTAATAATGATGAGTTCTATGAATACGATGGTTCTGGGTTAGATTCCCTTTTTGAACTTCCTGTAGGGTTTTATGTAACACCAAAGGATATTAAAACTGGAAGTGTTGTGATGTTCCCCTCTCATTATGCTCATTCTGTAGTTCCTAATAGGTCAAATAAGAGAAGAACTACCATGTCTGCTAATATATTCATAATTCCCCAAAATCCAGCATAAATAATAATTGCAAGGGGTTTTTATGGTTAAATGGCATTCAAAGAGGTTACAGGTAAGGATTTAAAGTTATCTCGTAGTTTTAAAGACATAAACCTTAGTATGGGGAGTAATCCTTTTACTAAGGATGTTTCTGTGGTCAAAAATAATAATGCTATAAAACAATCCATACGGAATTTAGTTCTGACTTCTCCTGGTGAAAAATTATTTCAACCTTGGTTGGGATGTAGAGTAAAAGAGATGCTTTTCGAGCCTCTAGACATGTTTACGGCCCAAAGTATTCAAGATGAGATAATAAATACCATTAACCAACATGATGAGCGTATACAGTTGCAAAGTGTAGAAGTTATCCCCAATATAGGGAATGACAGATTAAATATTAGTATTGAATATAAAATTGTAGGTATACCAATAGTTGAAACAGTCGATTTCGTACTACAGAGACCTGAATAATGCAACCGAATAATTTAACAGCATTAGATTTTGAAGATGTTAAAGCTTCCATTAAATCGTATCTTAGAACTAGAAATGAGTTCTCTGATTATGATTTTGAGGGGTCTGCTTTATCTTATCTGGTAGATACTTTAGCATATAACACATATTATACGGCATTTAACGCTAATATGTCGATGAATGAGGCATTTTTGCCGTCTGCTACAGTAAGGGACAATGTTGTTAATATTGCCAAACTTTTAAATTATGTCCCTAGATCAATACTTGCTTCTAAGGCATGTTTAACGTTCTCTGTGCAGACACAACAGACAAATGGGGCATATCCCTCAACTGTTACTTTAAGGAAAGGTCCAGTGGCATCTGGAGGTAATTTTATTTGGAATATTCTCGAATCAAAAACAGCAGAAGTTAATACTACAACAGGTGTTGCGTTATTTGATAATGTTGAGGTAAAAGAGGGATCTATTATCAATTATGAGTATGTTGTTAATACATTCCAAACACAGAATTTTATAGTACCATCAGAAGACGTTGATATTAATACTTTAGTTGTTAAAGTCAAGGCAAACGAAACTTCTACAACATCCGACCTCTATAATAAGGTAGATACAGTTACTAATTTAACTGCTACTACAAGGGTTTATTTCCTCTCTGAAGGTGAGGATATGAGATATGAATTGAGATTTGGTGATGATAGTGTAGGTAGAAAACTTAAAGATGGTGAGGTTATCGAATTAGAATATCTGGTAACTTCAGGAACCGAAGCAAATGAGATTAATGATTTTGATTATATCGGTAATATAACTGATAATTTAGGTATTACCTATGCTACAGGAAATATAACAGTAGGTATGAAGCAAAAATCCCAATTGGGTGAAATTGCTGAAACTATAGAATCTATCAAATATAATGCTCCAAGATACTACTCTTCTCAGTATAGAGCAGTAACAGCACAAGATTATGCTGTTATTACTAAAAACATCTATTCTAATGCAGATAGTGTTATTGCTTATGGTGGAGATGCATTACAACCCCCAATTTACGGTAAAGTTTACATTGCAGTAAAAACTAAGACGGGATCTATGCTTAATGATGCAACTAAAAAGAGTATTGCTGCAGATCTTAGAAAATATGCGATGGCATCTATTGATCCTGTAATTATTGACCCAGACGATCTATACATCTATCCAAAACTATTTGTTTTATACGATACTGGTGTTACCAATAATACTTCCCAAATAAAGACTGATATTCAATCAGCAATTAATGATTGGGCATCTCAAACACAAATTAATAACTTTAACTCAACATTTAAGAGTCAACAATTCCAGAAAGCAGTTACTTTAGCAAATAAAGCAATTAGTGACGTTTCTCTTCAGTTGACTATCCTAAAATACATTAAACCAATCACTAACCAGACAAATACTTATTGTGTATCTACTGGTTCTAGTCTTTATAATAGTGCTCCGAGTAATACAGACGGAACAGCATGTAAGAAAGAACCTGTAATCCTCTCAGGAACCTTTAGAACTGCTGATAGACCAGGAATTGATCAACAGTTTGAAGATGATGGTTTCGGCAAACTCAGGACGTTTTATAACACAGGTAATAAGAAAGTTTACACTAATAACTCTGCTGGTACTGTAAATTATGATACTGGTGAAATTTGTATTGGACCAATTACTTGTGTAGGTGCTGGAGATGATGTCCCACTTACAACTAACTTAAATCTTACTGATAGTGTAACTGGAACAGGATCTGTTATTGATACTGGTCTTTTAGCGACTGATTTATCAATTCCTGTTCTATTCATACCGTCAAACATATCAGCAATTCCAGCATCAACCCCTGGAACTATTCTTAGTATTGTAAGTCCAGAAGTTACTGTAGCCGCTATTGGCACACCACCACCTTCGACTATACCACTAAATAGTTTGACACCAACAGTCTTCGCTCAACCACCTACTACTATCGTGGTCGATGCTATAACCAACACTGGTTCACTAACCACTTCGAGTTGTTTCTAAGTTAGATGACAAATATCAATAAGGTTTCTCAGGCAATTAATGCCCAAACACCTGAGTTTATCAGGAGTGATTATACTTTATTCAATAAATTTATTGAATATTACTATAGATCACAGGAAAAAACTGGTTTAGGGCAGAATTTACTTAACAACTTCCTTCAGTATCTTGATATTGATAAGTTGGATATTAGTATACTCGATGGTGCGACTAAGGTAGTAGAAGATGTAAAATCAACAGACGAAACGATAGTAGTAGAATCAATTGATACATTTTTAGAGAAGAATGGATCAGTATTGATAGGTGATGAGGTAATATATTACGAGAAAACGACTTCTGCTCCAAATATAGCGTTAAGTCCAGGTATTTCATATAATCAGGTAAAATTAAAGTGGACTGGTCTTGCCAATCCCCTTAGATCTTTTGATGGTACAACTAGATCATTCCCATTAACTTCACAGAATAATCCAGTTGCTCCACCTTCTGCACAACACTTGATTGTTAGTGTTTATGGTGAAACTTTAATTCCAAATACTGATTATACTATTAGTGGAACCAATATTGTATTTACAACTGCTCCTAGACAAAAATTAGCATCTGATGGAGAGAGTTTTACTTATATTACTTACTTAAGTGGTTTTGTTGAGAATACTATTGTTGGAACAGATAATATTTCTAATACTTTTGGTGATAATAAGAGACAATTTACTCTTACTAGGAATGGTGTAAGATATGCACCAGAAATTACCGAATATGTTGTTGCTGTATATGATAATAAACTTTTAATACCTAAAGTAGACTTCTTCCTTGATGATGATCAGTTTATATTTAAAGATGCTCCTCTAAATGGTAGGGCATTATCAGTATATTGTATTGAGGCACCTATTCCTTCTTTCGGTTCTAATGCTGTAGGATATTCTCGTGTTAATGATGCTGGTAATGTTACTAGTATTGCAATTAACGCAAATGGTACTAATTATAGATTTGAGTATCCACCAAAAGTCTCTATTAACTCAGATACTGGTAGTGGTGCTTCTGCAACTGCTTTAGTTAATGGTATTAAGAGTGTTTCTCTTCTAGATGGTGGTAAAGGTTATAGTGATACTAACCCACCTACTGTTGTTATTCAATCTCCAACTAAAACTGGATCTAGTATAGCATCTGTTAAGGCAACTGTTACTAATGGTGAGGTTTCTGGACTTGAAGTTACCAATTCTGGTAGTGGATATACTTTTACTCCTAGACTTACTTTCTTACAACCTGGCGGTGCTATATTAGGTGCTCCAACGGTTACTAGTGGTCAAATAACTGGTACTATACCAATTACTAATGCTGGTCAAGGATATACAACAGTTCCAACCATTTATGTTGATGAACCAACTGGTGCTAACCCAATTAAGGCAAATTTAAGAGCAGTTTTAACAGATGGAAAGGTTACTGGTGTTACTATAATAAATGCTGGTCAAGGATATGAAACTGTACCTAGAATAGCAATTATCGACCCAGTTGGTGCTCAAATTCTTCAAACATCGGTTGATGGTGATGGTCGTGTTATCAATATTGAGATTTTAAGTGGTGGTAGTGGATATGAAGATACTCCATCGGTTTATATTGTAGATGATAGAGTAAATGATCAAGGAACCTATATTGGTGGTACTGGAGCAACTGCTATAGCATCAATTTTCAATGGTCAGATCATTGATATCAATATTACCAACTTTGGTACTGGATATAGTGCTGTAACACCTCCTAAAATTGTAATTCAGGCACCACCTTCTGCAGAAGCATCTGCTACTATTGGTTTGAATGAAGTTACTGGATTTACTGTAAATCAGCAAGGTAGTGGATATACAAAGGCACAATTTGAAGGATGTGCTAGAGCAGCAAGTGCAATTAAGGAATATACCGAAGATGGTAACGCAGTATTCTCTAATAACACTATTGCAGCAGCTGCAACTAAAGATACTGCTGTTAAGTGTCTAGATGCTGTATTTGTTAAAAGATTACTTGATAAGTACACAGAACAGTTCTTACCTGATGTTCCTAGTTTAGATTATACAAAAATTGATGTTAGAAACTCCATTAAGACAATTAAGGATTTCTATTCATCTAAAGGTACTTCTTATAGTATTGCTTACTTATTTAAGTTACTATATGGTGAAACAGTAAGTATTTCTTATCCAAAAGATCAAATAATCAAACCTTCTGATGCTACTTGGTCTATTGACACTATTCTTCGTGCAACTTTAGTTAGTGGCAATCCTGACAATATTAGAGATGGTTTATTAACTCAAGATGCTGATATTGCAGATACTAATGTATTAGCAGCAAGTGCTTTAATAGAAAACTTTATTTCTATTAAAACATCAGAAACAGAGATATTTGAGTTAGTTTTATCTGAAGAAACTATTTCTGGGACATTTACCGTACCTTATAAGACAAGACTTGCCGAACCATTATCTACAACTGCTGGAATTATTACGGTTGACTCTACTATTGGTTGGCCAGAAAGAAATGGTGAATTTGTTATAGGTTCAGGTGCTACAGCAGAAATTGTACAATATAAGGAAAAATCACTTAACCAGTTTATAGAATGTACTCGTTCTGTAAATGGTATTGTTGAAGATTGGGATTCTGCTACTGAAATAGCATCAAACTTCAAAGTATATGTTAATAAAGGGACTTCTCAAGAAGTTGTGATGAATATTGTTGGTATTGTTGACGCAGAGCAAACAACACTAACAGATACTGGATCTTACTACTTACCAGGTGATAAACTAACTGTTTCTAAGTTAGGTGGTACTGGTGATGGTTCAGACTTAAAAACTTGGTTATATAACGTTAAAAAGTTGATTACTGTGACATCTATCAGTTATGGTGGTGTTAATAATCAATCTGCAACTGTTACATGTGCTAATGCTCATGGTCTTCTTGTTGGTGATCAGGTAACTGTATATGGTGCTAACCCTATTATCTACAACGGATCTTTCTTTGTAACATCTAGAGATAGTGCTACTGTTTTCCAGTATCAATTACCTCAACCTGCTACAGTTGTACCTCAAGGTAATATTCTTGTATCTGTTGACCTTAATAAAGGTAAGTCGGATAATACTGCTATTTTAAATGTTATTGGACCTTATACAACTAACGTCCAGAATACATTTTTCAACGATACTCATGTATATGTTGCTTCTACAGGTATTCCAAACTATGAAATTGGACCTTTTCCAGGATCTGCTCTTCTTCCAGGTAACCAACGTAAATTAAATAGGTTCCCTAAGACTTCACAGACAATTTCAACTAAAAATTTAATATCAAGTAATGTACCTGTTGGTACATGGGTAAACGGTGTTTCTATATGGTCTTATAAGTCTAAATTAACCAAAACCTTTGGTGCTGTAACTGCAATTGCAATTACTACAGCAGGTAAAGATTATGATGCTGCTTCTCCTCCAGCTATGACAATAGATGGTGGTGGTGGATCTGGTGCTACTGCAAGTGTAACGGTTGATGGTTCTATTTCTGAAATAACAGTCACATCTGGTGGATCTGGTTATACATCATCACCATTGGTGTCTATAGTCGGTGGTAATGGTGCTGGTGCTGCAGCAACTGCTATTATTACTAAAGGTGTTGTTTCACGTATTCTAATTAATGATGGTGGTAAAGGTTATACTTCACAACCTCAAATAACAATTGTTGGAGGTGGTGGATCTGGTGCAAATGCTACAGCATCTGTTCGTGGTCCAATTAAATCTGTTGCTATTACAAGTGGTGGTGCATCTTATACTTCAGTACCAACAGTAAGTCTAAGTTCTGGTAGTGGTGCTGTTGCACAAGCAATTGTTAATGACGGTAGAATTATTTCTATTGCTATTATTTCTGCTGGATCTGGATATACTACTGCACCAACAGTAACTATTCAAGGTGTTGGATTTGGTGCTATTGCTAGAGCAACTATCGATACTGATGGAGAAAATGCTGGAAGAGTAACTAATATTGAGATTGTTAATAAGGGTATTAACTATGTTCAAGGAACTACACTTATCAATTTAACTTCTATTGGATCTGAAGCTACTTTCACACCATCTGTGTTCCAGTGGACTTACAACCTTCAAGCAACATCGACATTTGATGCTGCGAAAGGTGCTGTATTTGAAGGTTATAATAACGAATATGGTGGTGAATATGCTCATTTATCCAATCCTCAAAAATTAAGATATATTCTCGGTGATAACTTATTCCAAAATACAGATGGTGCTATTAAGGAACAAGAGACACAATTAGCACACTCACCTATTATTGGTTGGGCATTTGATGGTAATCCAATATATGGACCTTATGGATATACTGATCCTACTGATCAAACCTCTACTATTACAAAATTAAACACATCATACAGATTAAAGACAAATTTAGTTTATGATGTAATCAACAACCCATATCCTTCTAGAACTGCTGGTCCTCTTCTAACAGATGAAACTGCTGGTAATTTTGTTGAAGATTATGAGTATGTCTTTGGTTTAGGTGCTTTAGATCAATATAATGGACGTTTTTGTAAGACACCTGACTTCCCAGATGGTAGATATGTATATTTTGTAACTATCGATGCTACAGAGGATGGTAATCCCCTATTCCCTTATGTTATTGGTCCTAGTTACAACTCTGTTGTTGATACTTGGAACTTAAGTCCTAATGCTATTCAACAGAACATTCCTACTGGTGTTGTTAGATATAGAGATCCATATGAGAATGTTGATATTGATGTTGAAAGAACTCCAAATGCAGCATCAAATGCATTAACTATGGAGAATGGTGATATTCTCTTATTTGATGCAGAGGATGATAACCGTGATGGTGTTATCGAATCTGATGAAGTACCAAGACAAATGTACGAGGAATCTCCTTTACAACTCTTTGATTACTTCCCTAAAGTTAAATTTGACTCTAAAGTTGATATTGAAGTTGAGACTACTACTAAATTTGAAGATGCATCTGTTACTGGATTTACAGTTGAAAACCCAGGTAAAAACTATCAGGTAGATGATCGTCTTGTATTTGATAATGCAGGTACTGATGGATCTGGTGTTTCTGCACGTGTTTCTAGAATTACAGGTGAAACAGTTTCTGCTTATACATTTGAAAATATTAGTGGATTGAATTATGGTGTTCTAAAAACTGAGGTACCTCATAATATTGTTGCTGGTGATCAGGTATTTGTTGATTATACACCTATAATGGCGAATACAAATAAGACATTTATTGTTCGTCAATTTAAAGGTATTGAGCAAATTGTCGTTGATCAAACAGGATCAGGATATAATACTGATATTCCTCCATCAGTTATTATTGATGGTGATGGATCATCTGGAAAATTAGAAGCTATTGTTAGTTCTGTAGGATCTATTGATACTATTAATATCCTAAATTCAGGATCTGGTTATACTAAGAACCCTAGAGTTATATTAACTCATCCACAGATCTTTAAAAAGGCAGATTATTACATTTCTAAGATATCAAATAACAATTATGTTAGAATTAATGATGTTCATGTAGCAGATAATAAAGAATCATACCTTTGTGGTATGACTAAGGATGCTAGTGGAAATCAAGTTGCTTTTGTTGCTAAAGTTTCAGCAACTGGTGTTAAGCAATGGGAAAGAACTTTAGAAAGTAATACAGGTCAAAATTACACCGAATTCCAGAAAATTTTCGTTGATGGTAATAATATATGGGTAGTTGGTGGTAATAAACCAAATGGTAATATGCTATCAGCATATAACCCTGATATAATCTTAGCAAAATATACACAAGCAGAAAATGGTCTAAGTGCTACATTAACTTTCCAAAAGGGATATGCTGGTATTTCAGGTTCTACTCGTGCTGATTATGTAACTTCACTTAAGAAATATTCAGATACTCGTTTCATTATTGCTGGTTATACTAATACTAACTCAGGAGCTCCTTTTGATGCTTGGATTGCATCTATTGATACCACAGGTAATTTTGCTATTAAGAGAAAATTAGCAACTACTAATGCATCTGAGAAAATTACAGATGTAATTGTTAATGGTACAGATATCTACTTGTGTATGGAAGTTGCTACAACTTCTACTGAAGGAGATGTTGATCCTGCCATTGCTAAGGTAACACTTGGAGTAAATGCATTTACAGTTGATTGGATTAAGCAATACACAAATGTTCTTTATTCTACTCTTGATACAAGCATATGTATTGATGAATTTAATGAAATCTATCTTACAGCAACTTTAAGACTTAAATCTGATGATACTACTAGAGATAGTTTCTGGGTAGGTAAAGTAGATGCTACAGGAGATTTACTATGGAACTATCGTTATGTTGCTCCAGGTAGAGACATATCACTTGCTAAGAAATCTGTTATTGACATTTTTGGTGATTTAAACGTTGCATTTACTAGGACAAATAATACAAACACTTATAAGACTGTAGATTCAGTTAAAATTGGTTATGATGGTAAAGTTAAGAACCATAGTACAAATTCATTTACTAATGATAATGTAGAAGGTCTTACTGTACATTCATTAGATGTTGATAATTCAGGTGATATCCATCTTTATGGACAGACTAATTACAATAGAAACGAATTTATATTTGATTTTGCTAGTAACGAACTTGTTGATGTTACAGGTCATTACACTCTCAATAGTACAGGTGCAACTAATGCAATTACTCTTAGTGGTAATCTTGCTAAGATTTACGGTTATAACCCTGCTGGACTTAATTCAAGTTGGATTAATGCTTATCTTGATGTATCTTCTGCTTCATTGGGTACAAAGTTAGGAAATGATTGGACTTTAGAATTCTTTGTTCATAGAGTAAGTTCAGAATCTCAAACTTTATCACAAACTAATCAAACTCTATTTGGTATCGGTGGAGCACAAGACGCTACTGGTGGATTATGGTTAGGGTATGATATGAGTTCTGGTAAGTTGCAATTTGCAGCAACTAACAATACAACTGCATTAAGTGGTGCTACACCAGTAGAATCTACACAAACCAACATGTTTGCTAACAATAGTTGGCAGGTTATTGGTGTTAAGAAAGAAGGTAACGATTTTAAAGTATATGTTAATGGTATTCAGGTAATTACTGGTATTATTTCTAATACTGCTCTAGGTGGTAAGACATTATACTTTGGTAACCAAGTAGGCTGGGGTACTGGTGCTGGAGACTTTAAGAAAGAGAGACAAGGACAATTCTATATTGATAATATTAGACTTAGAAATAGAGCAGTTGTACCAACAGTTCCTAATGATATTCAAAACTTACCTCCAACTGATACCTTTGCATTAGGTTATACTTGGAATGATACATCATGGTTTACTACTAATTTAAACAGATATGATTATATCGATTATGTTGGTTGGGGATTAAAAGTTGATAAAGATGCTGATGCTGCAAGAATTGGTACTCAAAGTACTCAAACTAATACTCAAATTGGATTTACTAGAACTGCTGTAAGTCCTGTAACTGGAAGTGTATTAACTGTCACAACAACTGGAATATCTCTAGCATCTGCTGGATTACAGTCATTGGATTATGATGATGCAACTATATCACTTCTTCAAGATACCGAGACATTAACTTACACTCAGGATACATGGAGTTCTAGAACAGCAACAGTTCCTTCACCAGGTTCTCAAAAACTTAAGGTATCTGCTGTAGTTAAAGATCGTTACTTCTTCAAGGTTACAAATACAATCAAAATTGACAATGTTCAAGAATTAACTGTAAATCAGGCATTTAACTTCACTGTTGGTGCAAAATTAAGATTGAATAATGATTCTGGTACATTTGTTAATAGTGGTTACATAATTAAGACAGATACTGTTAATAATAAGGTATATCTTGCTGTTAATAACAATGCTTGGTCAGACGATTTAAATACTGGAAAATTAGTTACAGAACAGTTTAATGAGCAAAGTACTTATGGTATTGTAGGACCAATTCCAAATGATACTAATATTATACAGAATTATGTCTTTTCAATGGTCAATAATACCACTCCTGGTACTTTTGACATAGATTTAGATGATTATAATTTAGATGGTACTGGTTATAATGCTGGTGGTGGTCAGAACCTAGATGGATTTGCTAAGTTTAAACCATTCCAAGTTGCTGATTATTCAGTTAAAATTGAGGAAGTTGCTGGTGGGTCACCATATATTGTTGGATCTGTTGTTAATATTGCTGCTAGTAATATTTCATTCAATGCAACATATACAACTGCTCAAGTTACAGGTCTAACTGCAGTTACTAAGATTACTTTAACTGCTAATTTAAATAAGACACTTCAAGTAACTGCTGTTGCTAATACTAATGAAGTATACGTTATTACAGCAACAAGTCATTATTTAAATAAGAGTGAAATAATATACGTTGATGGTAACCCATCACAGACAGTTGGTGGTACTGTATACGATGAATATGATGGTGCATTTGCTGTAGATACTATAGTAAGTCCTTTAGAATTTACATATAAATTACCAACTGTTGCAATTACTGACCCTGCAACATCTGCAGGTACTGTAAGTATCTTTGTTAAGTCACCAACTCTTAAGATGTATTATGGTCATCAGTATTTGTTTGACCTAAGTCACTCTTCTCTTGTAGGTGGTAACTTATCCTTCTCTAAGGATAACTTATACAAACTAGAGTATTCATTCAACTCTATTGAAAGAATAGGTATTCCTGGTGTTACGGGTGGTGGACAACCAAGTCCTTCTGTTAAATTAAAAATTGATAAGGATATTGTTACTAATATTTCATATTACTTTGATCCATCTAGAACAGGAGATACTTCACCTGTTGTTGCTGGTAGTTACTTAGATGTTGTAGAATCTCCTTATAAAGGAACCTTTGATATTACATCTACTTCAGGACAAACTATTACCAAAGGACCAGATACATTCAAATTCTTACTTGCTAATGAACCTGAAGGAAATGCTTCTATATCTCAAACATCTTATAGTACCAGTTCACTTAAAGCAGTTGGTTCTATAAACGCTATTAGAATTGTTAATCCAGGTGGTTTCTATACTAAGTTACCTATTGTTACTGGTATTACATCAACTAGAAAGATTGAACGAGCAACTATTGAAGAACCAGGAACTGAATATGCTGTAGGAACTTATAATGGTGTTCCTATAGCTGGAGACGGTGAAGGTGGTCTTGTACAAATTACTGTTCAAGATGGACTTGATGATGATGGTGTAACAATTCCAGGTCAAATTACTTCTGTTGTAGTTACTGCAGCAGGTAAAGGATATACTACTGCAACTGTAGACATTGATTCAGTACCAGGAATTCTTGGAGCTGGATTGACTGGATCAGGAGCAAAAGTAAATGTAATTATTCCACCTTTCGGTACTGAAGCATCTATCTTTACTAAAGGTGATAAAGTTGGTAAGATTAAGAAACTTAAGAACAATAACTTTGGTTATGATTATCCTCATGACTATACTTTACGTCCTGAGATTACATTCCCATTAAATGCTCAGTTAACTTCTACAAGTATTCTTTCTAGCATTACAGTAACTAACCCAGGTTCTGGGTATTCATTAGCACCTGCTGTAATTATTACAGGTGGTGGTGGAACTGGTGCTACTGCAGAATCGAGTATTAAAAATGGTCGATTAGATAATATTGTCGTTAAAGATCCTGGTGCTGGTTATTCATCAACACCAACTATTAGTTTGAGGTCTTCCTTTAACTATGTTGTAAACCTTGACTTAGGTTTATTACAGTTTGCTTATCCTCATGGTATTGTTAATGGTGCTGCAGTAAGTGTAGCAGTTACTGATACTGGAGATGGTGCTGATTTCCCTCTCGCTGCTGGTGCTATTGGTCGTCTTAACGCAACTACTACCTATTATGCAATTGCTGGTGCTGCAAACTCATTAGAAGCAGATCAGTTAAAACTTGCTATTACTTCTTCTAATGCTGCTCTTGGAGATGCAATTTCCTTCGTTAACGCTGGTGAAGGTCGTCAGAGTGTATTAACCGAATCATTTGGTGGTGCTGCTGAAGCAAATGTTATTACTTCTACCTTCCTAGAAGGTGAATTAGTTTATCAGGGTGATACATTAGATGTTGCTACTGCAACTGGATATGTTTCTACAAACTCTGGTTGGCAGATTGGACCTAGAATTCTTAAGATTGTTGATTATACAGGAACCTTTGCTAATGGGCAAAAGATTACAGGTGTTATTTCTAAGTCTTCTGGTACTATAAGTGATCTTAAAGTTGCTCGTGGTGTTCTAGAAATTGGTTCTATTACCAAAACTACAGGTCAGTTTATCGATGATGTTGGTAAACCATCTGAAATTATTCAAAAGATCCAAGACTCTTACTATTATCAGGACTTCTCTTATGCTGTTAAGTCTGCAGTTTCTATTAGTGATTGGAAAGAAATTCTTATTAGAAACGTACACCCTGCATCATTTAAGGTATTTGGTGAGTTAAATCTTAACGAATATGGTCAAATTCCTAATAAGGATACCTTCTTCCAATTAACTAAGTCTGTTGAACTTGCACAAGAAGCAATTGTTCCTAATATTCAGAACTTTGCTCTAGTTGAACCAATATACACAGAGTTTAATAATACTGAGGTTTTATTCCGTCAGAAGAGATTGACATCTTCAGAGAACATTTTAACCTCTGTTGTACAACGTATTGATGATATTTCTAATCTATTTGATGGTGAAAGGATTGCATTCCCTCTAACTGTCAACCAAAACAACGTTGTTGCTAACGCTAATCAGTTAATGATCGTTCTTAACGGTGTTGTACAAAACCCAGAGACATCATTTAATATCCAACAGGATTCTATAGTATTCAGCGAACCACCTTCACCACCTGCAAGTGTCAAGTATGCTAATATAACAGTTTCTCAAATTCAAACTGTTGCTTTCACTTTCACTAATATTAGTGGTATTTTCCCTAATATTGGAAATCCTCTTGTTGGTAGTAGTTCAAATGCAAGATTAATCGTAACTAACGTTACTGGTAATACTGTTTCTGGTTATATTACAGAAGGAACATTTGTTATAGGTGAATTAGTTAGTGTTGGTGCAACAGGGTTCTCTGCTATCTTAGCAACAAATACTGCTGTATCAAATATTGGTCTATTTACATTTGGTGAGAATGTAACTAACTTAACTGGAGATACTGCAAAAGTTGAACAGATTAACTTAGCAACAGGTCAAGAAACTCCATCAGCACAATTACGTTATGCAGTTGGACCTTCAACTACAAGTATTGAGGTAATTCCTTATGGAGGTGCTTCATTATCACCAGTTGCTGCTGGAACTTTTGAAACAACTAAGAATTATCAGTTTGGATCTGAGATATTCCTAGTCAATAGTATTACTGATAATGCAGAATCCACAACTCTTGGGGTATCAAGAGGACAGGTTGGAACTCAGGCAGTAGCACAACAAGAAAATACACCAATTTATAGCACTGTCATTGCTGTTACTAATTCATTAACATTAAGTAAGACTGCTGGTACATATAAGTCAACTCCTGGATTATTTGATATTCAGTTGAATGATGTTATAATTGGTGCTCAATCAGGGGTAGTTGCTAGTGTTGCATCTACTAGTGCATATCAAGATCCTACAACTAATGAGTTTATAGGACAGGTTAATATTTCTCCTGGATCTTCTTTCTTTGGATTATTATTCAACAGAATTACTTCTTCATCATATCCTAATGTTGTTCTTGATAACATTTCACAATCTCAAGTTAATGTTGTAGATTTCACTGATAATGCAACTGCATTTGACAGTAAGTTCCCTGCAAATGAATTAATCAATAATTACGTAATACCTTATGATAATGCTGTAGGAAGTATAGTTCAGGATGAATATGTACGTAATTACAAGATTAATTATGGTAATAACGTTGGAGACTTTACTTCTGCAGAAGATGGAAGAGTAAGAAAACTATCTTTCTATGACAAGCAAGGAACTGGTTTCTTTAATAGTGGTCAAATTATAAGAAGTAGAGATACTAAAGCAGAAGTTATTGGTTATAATCAAGCACGTGATATTGTTTATCTTGGTAAGATAGGCAGAACTCAGTCAAATGGTGAAGATTATTACAACTTTACCTTTAGTGCAGATGCTAAATTAGATACTACACAGAAGAAATTTGGTTTAACTTCATTAGAACTTGCTGCAGCAGATTATATTAGCACTCCATCAACTA
>Ga0115012_10000494_pt1 | contig 22306 bp, 20 predicted proteins | sample TroAtlMetagenome_FD_88706 | JGI IMG/M metagenome (GOLD analysis project Ga0115012, IMG submission 88706) | Marine eukaryotic phytoplankton communities from Atlantic Ocean - Tropical Atlantic ANT10 Metagenome | ecosystem: Environmental > Aquatic > Marine > Oceanic | place: Tropical Atlantic...
GAAATAAAAAAATTCTTAGAAGAATGTAAGGAAATTAAAACTGCTGAAGCTGATATTGTAAAAGCAGATAAATTTGGGATAGATACTGGATTAAGTGTAATCCATCCTTTATCGGGTAAGAAGTTACCAGTATGGATTGGTAATTTTGTTTTACTTGAATATGGAACTGGGGTGGTAATGGGCGTTCCTGCTCATGATGTGCGAGATTTTGAATTTGCTTCAAAATACGACTTAGAAATAAAACAAGTGATAGAAACTGAAAACAATGAGTTGCCTATTTTAGAAGAGGGTAAAGTTATTAACTCTGAAAACTTTAATGGCCTAATGTCTGACGAGGCAACAAAAAAAATAATAGATCGTCTCGAAGAATTAAAGTTAGGTGAAAAATTAATTCAATTCCGATTAAGAGATTGGGGTGTAAGCAGACAAAGATATTGGGGCTGCCCAATACCCGTTGTATATAAAAATGGAGAGCCAAGTGTATTAGATGAAAAGGAAATGCCTGTGGAGCTTCCTGAACTTGATAAAGATTCGCCTCCTATTCCCTTAAGTCAAAATGAAGAATTTTTGAAAATTAAAGATGGCACTGTTAGAGAAAGTGACACCTTTGATACTTTTATGGACTCATCATGGTATTACGCACGCTTTACTTCTGCTGATAATGATAAAAATATATTTGATGAAAATACTAAATATTGGCTTCCAGTTGATCTGTATATTGGAGGCATTGAGCATGCTATTTTACATCTTCTCTACTCAAGATTTTTTCATAAAGCATTAAGGGATATTGGATTAGTTGAAGGTAATGAACCGTTTAAGAGATTGCTTACACAAGGAATGGTTTTAAAAGATGGTGCAAAAATGTCAAAGTCTAAAGGAAACACTGTTGATCCGCAGTCATACATTGAAAAATATGGCGCTGATACAGTCAGACTTTATATGATGTTTACCTCTCATCCAGAACAGAGCCTAGAATGGAGCGAATCGTCTGTCGAAGGTGCTTCAAGATTCTTAAAAAAAATATGGAAACTAATTAATGGAAAAAAATATAATCGCTTAAGTAGTCAATTTGATTTTACCAAAGAGGAGCTTAGTCTTAGACGAAAATCTCATGCAACTTTAAAAAAGGTAGAAAATGATTATGAAGTTAGATTTTCCTTTAATACTGCAATAGCAGCAATAATGGAATTATTAAATTTCATACCTGATGAATATAAAAATGAAAACTCTCTAGATTCACAAAAGTATTGCCTTGATGAGGCAATACTTTTTATATTGCAAATGCTATCTCCAATCGCTCCTCATATATGTGAATATCTATGGGATAGCTTCTATGAAGATGGTCCTAGCATTGAATGTTCTTGGCCAGAGCTAAGCGAGACCCTTCTAGAAATTGAAGAGTTTGAATTAATTGTTCAAGTGAATGGCAAGGTCAGAGGAAAAGTTAATATAAATAAAGGCAGTGACCAAAAAGAAATTGAAAATATTGCATTAAATATTGAAAATGTAAAAAATTACATAAATGATTCTGAAGTAAAAAAAGTCATATATGTAAAAAATAAATTAGTTAATTTTGTAATCTAACTCTATATTCATAATTTTCAATAAACTTGTTATAAGATATTAAAATGGCTCATAAAAGAAATCTAAATATTTTACTGATCGTATTGGTATTTGTTTACGCCTGTTCAGTTGGTGACTATAAACAGGTAAAAATTGTAAATAAAAGTTATTTAATAAGTTTTGATTCAGGTATACCAAAGTCATTTCAAGTAAAGATTAATTCAATATTTAAGCAAAACAACGGTTATGGTGAAAATGTTAAAATTAATATTAATAATTATTTATTTAAGCAGTATGAAGTATACTCAGGCAGATCACTAAGAGCCCTGGAAAGTGAAGCAAAGTCATCATTACAAGTAACAATTGTTAGCAACGGCAATGAAATTAACAAATCATTAATGAGCATGAAGAGATTTGATTCGATTGAGCTAAACCCTCTTGCTGAGCAAGAAATGTTATCTTTTATAGAAAACGAAATGTTTGATGATCTTCTTAATCAAATAATTATAGAGGTAAGTTTAATTGATTTGTGAGGCTACTTCTTTAAAAAAATATATAGAAAAATCTCCTAGTTTCTTTTTCTTATTTGGTCCTGAAATTGTATTAAAGAATTACTCTGTAGATCTTATAAATAGATATTATAAGCAAAGTGGCTATTCTGAGAAAAGATTTATATTTGAGAAAGACTTTAAAAATATTGAACAAATTTTGATTGAAAATGCTAACGGATCATTGTTTGGATCAAAAACTATAATAGAAATAATCCATGCTTCTGGAAAAATTCCAAAAGAAATAACTAATATTTTTGAGATGCCGAATATAAGTAACATGAAAAATATAGCTGTCATAATAAGGTCTTCAATAGAAAAAATTAATAAGTCTTCAAAGTGGGTAACAAAAATGGATCAATCATGTCTTATTGTTCAATGTAATAAATTGAAATCTTTTGAAGAGAGTGCTTGGATAAAGGAACAGCTTAAATTTATGAATGAAAAAGATGCAGAAAACTACTCAAAAAGAATTATGGATGTTTATTCTGGAAATATGGTTGCACAGAATAATGAAATTAATTTGTTGAAATTAACCTATTCTAGAGATGAAGGTAGTCAAGCTATCAGTTCAGATGATGCAGAATTTCTTCCATATGAGCTCGAAAATAAAATAATTGAATTGAATACAAATTATGCTTTAAGAATTGCTAAGTCTATTAAAAAAAATGATGACCATTATGGTCCACTATTAGTTTATATTATGGGAAAAATAATTAATACTGCTGTTGCAGCTCATCAAAACAAAAATAAAAATTCAAGCCTTGTGAAATCGGGCATTTGGAAGAGTAAAATACCTGTATATATTAATTTTATAAAATGCAATACGCTAAAAAAAATAATGCCGCTTCAAAAGAAAATATATGAATTAGATTTAGCTGCAAAAGGTTTAGCTGGTATAACAAAAGATCAATTTTGGCAGGAGATTGATAACTTAATTATTGAATTAACAACCGCCTAAAAATTTTTCATTAAATATTTTATTACATCTTAAATATAGAGGATGGTCATCAATAAGACTAACTTCCAAGTCAAAAACATCAGAAACTTGTGCAACTCCTTTCGTAGAACTTGTCAACCAAATAGATTCAGCATTTTTTAAATCGTTAATATTGAATTCATCTTCAATAACCTCTATCCCAGCATCTTTTATCTCATTTATGAGAAGCTCTCTAGTGATACCAGGAAGAATGTTTGTTGATATAGAAGGTGTAAAAACAGTTTCATCATCGGTGAAAAAAAGATTTGATGCTCCTCCTTCTGTAAGAATATTTTCCTTATGCATAATAACTTCATCGCAGGCTTTCTTTTTTGCATTATTCATACTCATTACATTTCCTAAAAGTGAAGTAGATTTAATATCACATCTTTTCCATCTTAGGTCTTCACATAACATGACTTTTAATTTTTGAGACTTAAAAACATGTTCTATTACATAACCAAAAGTTTCAATAGGCAGGTCGTCATTAAAAATATGAGATCTAATAGCATCAACACCTCTTGAAACTTGATAATAAACATAACCATTTTTTAGATTGCTTTCTGAAATTAACTGTAAAATTTCTTTAGTAGTTTTTTTAAAATCTAGAACAAGGTTTAATGCATTACAACTCCTTCTTAATCTTGATATGTGCTTATCAAAAGCTATTAGCTCTGAGTTGTAAAAAGGAATAACTTCGTAAACGCTATCTGAAAAAGTATATGCCCTGCTTAATGGCGATATTTTTATTTCATGAAGGTTGCTAAATCTACTGTTATAAACAGCAAGAATTTTTTCCATCTAAGATGTTCCAAAAAGACTTATAAGCCAAAGAATAAATCTTGACCAAAGCCTCCCAAAAATACCCTTTGCCTCTATATCATCTAATGCAATTAAGTCAGAAGTTAGAACTGTTTTATTTTTGCTTATTATTTCAAGAGTTCCAATTTTTTGACCTTTTGAAATTGGGGCTTGAATATTATTCTTTATATTATAATTAATGGTGATATCTTTAAAACTAGTTCTTGGCAATGTTATTGAAATGTCTTTTGATACGCCAAGACTTACAATATCACTCTTGCCACCCCAAACCTTTGAAGTTGTATATTCCTTATCTACTTCAAAGTATTTCTGGGTTGAATAAAATCTAAATCCGTATTCGAGCAATCTTTGAGTATCTGAAAAACTATTATTAGCATTGTCACTACCTGCTACAACAGTTATCAATCTCATATTGCCACGTTTAGCAGATCCAATTAAACAATAACCTGCAGAAGAAGTATGGCCTGTTTTGACTCCATCAGAGCTTTCATCTCTCCAAAGGAGCTTATTCCTATTATATTTATTACCTGTAATACCTCCATACTCGAACTCTTTTTCTTTAAATAGTGCATAGATATCAGGAAAGTTGTTTATAAATTCAGAAGTAAGCAAAGCAAGATCGCTAGCAGAAGTTAAATGATCTTCACCTGGTAATCCTGTTGAATTAACAAAGTATGTGTTCTTCATACCTATTGAGGCAGCATATGAGTTCATTAAATCAACAAATCCTTCTTCAGTTCCGCCTATATATTCAGCAATAGCAACTGAGGCATCGTTACCAGATTGAATCATTATGCCTTTCATAAGATCTAATACAGTCACTTTTTTACCAACTTCAATAAACATTTTTGATCCGCCCATCTTCCATGCTTTTTCACTGACAAGAACCTCATCATCCAAACTTATAAGATTATTATTAATTTGATCTGCGACAACATAAGCTGTCATAACCTTTGTCATGCTGGCAGGTTCGATCAAGCCATCAGAATTAGATTCTGCTATAACTGTATTTGTATTTGGATCAATTAATATATAACTCTTTAAATCTAATTCAGGCGCATTAGGGACAAAGCTTTGCGCAAGAATGAAATTAGATGATAGTAAGACTAATAATAATATTTTTTTCATTTTTTAAACTCTTCAGATAAATAATACACCGACATTGCATAAACATCACTAATATTATATCTAGCTATAGCGCGAAAGTTATCATCACCAATAAAATGTAATTCTTGACCATTCTCAATAAATGTCAACGGAATAAATTGTGTTAAAGATTCATGTGGTTTGTAGAATTTTCTTACATTATTTGGATATGTTTTAGTAACAATACTGCCATCCCTTTTCCAGCCATGAACTTTTAGATAATTAGCAATACTTCCAATAGCATCATCGACAGAATTGAATAAATCTACGTATCCATCTCCATCATAATCAATTGCATATGCGCGATAGCTGGATGATATAAATTGAGCATATCCCATCGCTCCAGCATAAGAACCTTTGGTTTTAAGAATATCTAGATTATTCTCTCTTGTAAGAAGAAAAAATTCTATGAGTTCGCGTCTAAAAAATTTAGACCTATTAGGATCATCAAAGCCTAAAGTGGTAAGACTATCTATCACTCTATGATTTCCCTTATTGCTTCCAAAGTTTGTTTCAACTCCCAAGATAGCTGTTATAACTTCTTTAGGCACACCAAATTCTTTTTCAGCTCTTTCTAAAGTTTCAATGTTCTCATTTATGAATCTCTTACCATCTCTAATTCTTTTCTTCTTTATAAAAATAGCTTTATAGTCATCCCAAGTCTTTGTCTTTTCAGCTGGTTTTGCTACCGATCTAAGCATTTCATCTCTTCTTGAAGCGTTCTTTAGAACTTCAATAACATAAGATTCTTCAAATCCATGTTTGTTTACTAGCTCATCTATAACTTCTTTGCTCTTATTATGATTCGAATAATCAGCAAAGCTATTGAAACTAAATACCATTATTATCATTAAAGAAAATTGGTGAGATATAAAACAAATATTTTTTTTATTTTTCATATTGATAGAACGTTATATAGGCTGATTTGTTACAAAGTAATAATTTTTCATTTTTGCATAAGTTTCTTATGTGTAGCCATAGAAATTATAATCCCAAACGCTATGTAGAATGATAACAAAGATGAGCCGCCTTTGCTTATAAAAGGAAGTGGCATGCCTACAACTGGTATTATGCCAACCACCATAGCAAGATTAATAAATACTGTTGAGATAAATAACAAGCTTAATCCTCCAATAGTAAGTCTACAAAATCTATCCCGAGCATTTAATGCTAAATATAGGCATCTAAACATAATGAAAAAAAAGGTTATTAGTAAAAAGCAGACTCCGATAAAGCCAAACTCTTCTGCAACTACTGAAAATATAAAATCAGTCTCTGTCTCAGGTAAAAAATCTAAATGTGCTTGAGTACCCTCACCATATCCTTTTCCTTGAATTCCTCCCGATCCAATAGCAATTTTTGATTGCATAATATTCCAACCAGAGCCATAAGGATCTGCATTTGGATCTAATAATGTGAGAACTCTTTGTCTTTGAAATGGTTCTAAGAAATTATTCCAAATAAAGGGCAGAGACAAAATAAAGATAGTAAGAGATATGCCAATAAACCTCCAACTTAAGCCAGCTAAAAATAAGATATATAAACCTGCTAAAAGTATTACTAGGCTAGTTCCCAAATCAGGTTGAATCCTAACTAAATTTACAACAATAAGGATAGTTACAATAGTTATAAATGTGTGCAATATGCTTATAGGAAGAGCCTTATCATAAAGATATGCTGCCAAAAAAATTGGTAGAGCAATTTTAACAATTTCAGACGACTGTAAAGTAAAAAACCCAAGATCTAGCCATCTTTTGGCACCATTTACTTCTTTACCAAAGAAAAAAGTGATTAATATTAAAAAAATTGAGAGTAGAAAAAAAATTGATGCATTATTTTTATAAAAGTCAGGATCTAATTGACTTAATAAAAACATTAGTATTAAACCAAACATAACAAAAAATGATTGTTTAATAGTTGTTTCAATATTACCTTGTGAAGCGCTGTATAAAAATAAAAGCCCCATTATTGATAATATTGTTATTGAAATAAATAAGTATTGGTCGAAATAAATTTTTTTCTTAAATAAGTTTAATAATTTAATCATTCTCAAGTAATGTATTTAATACTTCTATAGCAACAGGGCCAGCAACTGAGCCTCCACTTTCACCATTTTCTATTACTACGCTTACTGCATATTTTGGGTTTGGCATGGGTGCAAAGGCTATTATTATTGCATGGTCTCTTTTACCTTCTGTCTCTCTAATTATTTTATAATCCTCTTTGGTCTCAGTACTAACAAGTTCAACAGTTCCAGATTTTGCAGCTACAGTAAAATCTTTTAAATTTCTTAATCTCCCAGCTGTTCCTTTGGGGCTATCAATTACGCCGATCATGCTTTCATGCAATTTTTTCCAATCATCATTATTTATATTTTTGCTAATAAAAGTATCTACAGACGCATCTATATCCTGTTGAACAAAAGAAAATTTATTTAACTCTCCTTTCTTTGCCAAAAATGCTGAATAATATGCTAATTGTAAAGGGGTAGCGCTCAAGTATCCTTGTCCAACTCCTAAATTAACAGTATCGCCCTTAAACCAACCAAAATTCAATGTATTCATCTTCCATTCTGGATTTGGTAAAAGCCCTTTATCAGGCAAAAAACAATCTATGCATACATTTCTACCAAAACCAAAATAAGATAAGTGTTCAACTAATTGTTCTATATCAGATTCATATGCAAGTGAAAAAAAGAAAGTATTTGAGCTCTCAATAATTGCTTCTTTTAGATTGATTTCGCCATGACCTCCTTTCTTCCAACCTCTATAAACTCTATTATCTTCAGGCAATATAAAAAACCCAGGATCATTAATTGTAAAATTCCAATCAATTATTTCATTCTCTATACCAAATAATCCTATTGCTGGCTTTATAGTAGATGCTGGTGAATATCTTCCTTGGCCTGCACGATCAAAAAAAGGTTTATCTTTATCATTCAAAAGTTTATTAAAGTCTGTAACAGACATGCCGTTGGCAATAGGGTTTAATGGAAATGAAGGCGAACTTATATAAGTTACGATTGAACCGGTATCGATCTCTACGGCAACAACCGCCCCTCTTCTATTATTCAATTGATCAAATGCTACTTTTTGGCTTTCAATATCTAAAGAAGTATACAAATCTTCTCCATTAATGGATGGGATGATTTCAATTTCGTTTAATAATTTTCCTGCGGCATCAACTTCATAAACTTTTTTGCCATATGTTCCTCTTAATTTTTTATCATAAATATTTTCTATACCAGTCATTCCTCTGATATAACCATTAGAGTATACAAATATAGTTTCTTTTGGTTTTAAATTTTGCTCATGCAATATTTGCTCCAAATCATCATCATTTAAGTTACCAACATATCCAATCGAATGTGAGAACAATTCTGGATATAAGGTAAATCTAGAATATCTTTCATCTATAAATGTATTGGGAAACTTGTGTCTTCTAGTTTCAAATCTAGCAATCTCTTCCATTGTAAGATTGTTTTTTAAAGTTAGCTCTCTATTTAATTTAGCAATTCTCTTATAATTTTCTTTTGCGTGAAAAGCATCATCATCAGAAATATCTATAAAAACTTTAATTGCTTCAATATGAGATTCTATGTTTCCTATCTGAGAGGGTTTGGTTATTAAACTATAACTTGGTACATTATTTACAATAATCTCGCCATTCCTATCATAAATAATCCCTCTCTTAGGCTGAATCAGCATCTCTTTTGTTTTATTTTCTATTGATGCTAATTCATAGTCTGTATAACTAGATATCTGGAGAGTAAACGTTTGATATAAAAACAAGAAAAATAAAAATCCAAAAAATACATAAAGCAGCGCTATTCTCTTGAAAAAATTATTCTTCTCTTGATATCTTTCGTTTAAATCAGTCATTTGTGATATGGCATCTTATTTATTATTGTATGAGCTCTATATATTTGTTCCACTAATATTACTCTAAACAATCTGTGCGGAAATGTTAGCATGGAGGCAGAAAAAACTTTATTTGATATTTTCTTAATATCAGCTGAAAGTCCAAATGAGCCCCCTACTAAAAAGCAAATTGAATTATTTATTTCAAAGTTTTCTGATAAAAAACTAGCCAAAGTTTCACTATTTATTTTTTCACCAAATGAGTCCCATGCAACAACATAATCTTCTTTGGATATCTTTTCCATTAATAATTTAGATTCTTTTTCAATAATTTCTTTTTTAGAAATTTTGGGATGCTGTAAGCCTCCTATATTGATTAAATCAATACTAAAATTTTTAGGTAGTTGTTTTAAATAATATTCAATGGATTCTTTTTCCCATGAACGTATTTTTTTCCCAATACTTATAATCTTTATTCGCATTATCTATATTTCTTTATGAGCCTACCATCTCCCCAAAGGCCCTCTAAGTCGTAAAATTCTCTTTCATCTTTTTTCATAATATTGACTACGACATCTCCGCAATCTACAAGAACCCATCCTGATTCAATCTCACCTTCCACTCCTATAATGTCAATTTTATTTTTTTTAAGAGAGTCTACTAATTTTTGAGATGTTGAAGCTGCATGTCTATTTGAATTTGCAGTAGCTAAAATAATTTCATCAGCAAAAGAAGATATATCTTTTACATTAAGGGAAAGAATATCTTCAGCCTTGCTTTCGGTTAAGCTTTTATTGCATATTTCAGAGAGATTTTTATTCGACAAAATTAAGTTAAAATTATTAATCTGATAGTAATTGATATACTAAATCAAAATAGTTAAAAAAGGTAAGTAAATTTGGAAATTAACTTTGATATTGCTGAAGATTTTATAACAAAATATAAAATTTATATTGCGTGGCTAGTTGCTATATCCATAGCAATATTTATATTCAGTTTGGTATCTATAAAATGGCTAGTTGCATTAATTCCAAGCGATTATTTTGTTAAAAAAAATGACTCTATATTTAAATCAAAACGTCCTTATCTATGGTTATTAACAACCATTATTAAGAATTTAATTGGATACACTCTTATCTTAGGTGGGATAATTATGCTCTTTGTTCCAGGTCAAGGCCTGTTTACTATATTTATAGGACTGATCTTAAGTAACTATCCAGGAAAATATTATATTGAAAGAAGAATCGTAGCTATGCCAAAAATACTAAAGACCATTAATTGGCTAAGAAAAAAAAGCGACAAGCCGCCATTAAAAGTCTAATCCACTATTTAGATGAAATATCTTGTATGTATTTCGAAAGAATAGACATTCTTTGAGACGCATCAAATGCTTCTAATAAATGCTGTTTATTATTCCATGATAATGGAATAAGGCCAGCCAAGTGATATGCAACAGAGTCAGCAGAATTAAAGTCAACACTGATTTGCATATCAGCAACTCTTGGATGTTTTATGATTTGTGAAAGAATATTTGAGATCTCAGGAAACTCAGCTAGCAATGCTTGATCGTCAACCTCAGGGTCTATTATTGGATATATGTCAGCAATATTGAGGCCATCTTCTAGTCGAATTATATTCTTAATAGATACCTTATTTATTGATTTTACAGTTATCCCAAGCAGTCCATTGCGAAGATTATTAAAATCAATTATTTCTACGTAAGCTCCTTTTTTAGAAATTTCATATCCATCTTTTTTTAAAAGCTGTTTTTGGAAAGTAATAACAAATCCATGATTGTCTTCCATACATCTCTTGACCATATCTATGTATCTTGGCTCAAAGATTTGAAGATTCTGGATTGTCCCAGGTAAAGCAACAAGCTCTAAAGGAAATATTGGTAAATTATTTTTCTTCAAGATAATTAATTATTGGTTGAATAAATTTTTGACTGTCTTTATTAGTCATTATTAAAATAATATCATATTCAAAAATTATTTCCTTGAGCTCTTTTAGAATCTCTTCAGTAGAATAAAAAGTATTTTCAAGCTCATATACTTTTTTGTGATCTAACAAAATAGTTTTATCAAGCAATTGATATGACTCAAGAAGATCTCCTTTATGATGCCCTGAAGACATCGTGTTAGACCCAAGCTCTACTAATCCTAATATCTTCTTATTTGGAAAATTTTCTCTTATTGCAGATGTTGAAAGCTTTATTGCTGTTGGATGATGAGCAAAGTCATCATAAATACTTACTCCTGAGAATTCACCTACTAAATCCATTCTCCTAAGAACGCCTTTAAAAGTTTTTAATGAATTAATTGAGTCATTAATTGTCACTCCGTCTAACCTTGCTGCAAGAATTGCACAAATATAATTTCTAAAATTATGTTCTCCAATTAATGGTAAATCTTTAATTGAAAATACTTCTTTATCTACTATTAGCTCCATTGACTTAAAATTTATCTTTATTGAATCTGAGTTTATTGGTATTTGCTTACACCATAATCCATCTTTAATAACCTCTAGACTATTAGCATCATCTTGAAAATAAATTATATTCCCTAGGTTTGGAATAATTTTTATAAGATGATGAAATTGTTTTTTAATATCATTGATATCATCAAAAATATCAGCATGATCAAACTCAATATTATTTATAATTAAATTTAATGGGGAATAATGAATAAATTTTGAACGCTTATCAAAAAAAGCTGAATCATATTCATCCGCCTCTATAACAAATGATTTATGCGTTCCAAGTTTTGCAGAATTCTCGAAGTTCTTTGAAATACCGCCAACTAAATACCCAATATCTCTCCCTTGATCATTTAAGATGTGGGCAAGCATATATGATGTTGTTGTCTTGCCATGAGTGCCAGATACAGCAAAAACATTCCTGTCTTTTAATTCTTCACCAAGCATTTGAGGTCCTGAAACATATGGGAGTTTTTTCTCTAAAATATATTCAACGCACTCATTACCTCTTGATAAAGCATTGCCGATTACATATAAATCTGCTTCTGGTAATAAGTCTTTTTCATAACCATGAATAGTTTTGATACCTATTTTTTTAAGGTATTCGGACATGGGTGGATAAAATTGGTTATCCGAACCTGAAACCTTATGGCCTGATTCAACAAGAATATGAGCAAGGCCAGCCATAAAGGTTCCGCAAACACCTAGGATATGTATTCTCATATTAGTTATAATACGATACTTGAATTTTATTCAAAGTATAAGCGGGGAAATAATGAAAAAAAATGCATTTTATGCTCAATCAGGAGGAGTAACTTCAGTAATAAATGCCACTGCTTCTTCATTAATTTTAGAGGCTCAAAAACATAAATCTAAGATTGGTAAAGTATATGCTGGGGAAAATGGAATCTTGGGAGCATTAAGAGAGGAGCTTATTGATACTTCAAAAGAAAGTTTATCAGCAATTAAATCTCTAAGCTCTAGGCCTGGTGGTGTATTTGGTTCTTGCAGATTAAAGCTTAAAGATCTTGATAAAAATAAAAAAGAGTATGAAAGACTTGTAGAGGTTTTTAAAGCTCATAACATAGGCTATTTTTTTTATAATGGAGGAAACGACTCTGCAGATACTGCATATAAAGTTTCTCAGATAAGTGTAAAGCTTGATTTTCCAATCAACTGTATTGCTATTCCAAAGACTGTTGACAATGACCTGGCGATTACGGATTGTTGCCCAGGATTTGGTTCAGCAGCGAAATATATTGCAACTTCGACAATGGAGGCATCATTGGATGTTGCATCAATGTCAGAAACATCCACAAAAGTTTTCATTCTTGAGGTTATGGGCAGGCATGCTGGATGGATGGCTGCATCTTCTGCTCTTGCAAGGAGCTCAGTAAATAATGCTCCTCATATTATTCTTCTTCCAGAAGTTATATTTAATAAACAAAGATTTTTATCAAAAATTAAAGATGTTGTGAAAAAAAATGGGTATTGTGTAATTGTTGCATCAGAAGGTGTAAAGAATAAAAAAGGTAAGTTTTTAGCAGAATCTAATACCAAAGATGCTTTTGGGCATTCACAACTTGGCGGTGTAGCTCCATATTTAGCATCACTAGTTTCAAAAGAATTAAATCTAAAAAATCATTGGGCTGTTTCAGACTATCTTCAAAGAAGTGCACGCCATATTGCATCAAAAACAGACCTTCTTCATGCTAAAGCTGTTGGAATTCATGCTGTCAAATTTGCAATAAAAGGAATGAATGGGGTTATGCCAGTTATTGTAAGAGGAACAGGGAAGAAATATACATGGAGTATAAAGGCTGCTCCTCTTTCGAAAATAGCTAATGTAGAAAAAAAATTACCTAAGTCCTATATTTCTAAAGATGGGCTTGATGTAACTTCAAGGGCAATTAAATATCTCAAACCATTAGTTATTGGAGAGGCATATCCTAAATTTGAAAATGGGGTTCCAAAAATAGAAAAGTTAAAACTAATAAAAGCAAAGAAAAAACTATCTAAGTGGAAAGCTTAAAAGATCTTTGAGTTAAGATTTTCAATAATTCTACTAATTTCATCTATTAAAGTATTTTTATCATCCTCATTTAGAAAGTCTCCAATAAAAATATTTTTCCCTTTTGATCTAAAGCTTAATCTAATAGTCTTATCTGTTTGTTTTTTTATATGAAAGTGAGTGAAGGTTCTAAATTCTTTCCATGAATATTCTGCCTTTTTTATGCCTTTTTCAATCTTTACAATCTCTTGAGATATATATATTTTTTCTCGCTTACTACTCCATTTAAAACTTAAATAAAAAGCAATAAATAAAATTGTTATTTCAAGTCCAGCAAATGGGAGTATTAGAGCAGCACCAAAAAAATAAAAGACTATACCAATACCTATACACACGAATGTGATACTTGCCAAGAAGATGATTCTATATATGCCTACCAATGAGCTATTTGGACTCAACGAAACTAAATAATAATTATTAACTTCTTCGACCTTAACCAATTTCGATAACCAATATGTAATTAAGAATCGTCTTTAGAAATCTTTACCTCTTCAGTAAGTCTTTCAATGTTAATTAGTTTACCTACCTTCTTTCCCCTTTTAGCTCTTGAAAGTATGTATTCTGACCAATCTTTAGGTTTAAGAGTAACCGATCTCTTTCCTACTTCTATTTTCAAAGAGCTATCAATTGCTAAAAGTTGAGCATGGGCCATGAATTCTTCGCCGCTTGCTAATTTAGCTTTCGGTATATTTATAATCTTATTTCCTTTGCCTTTACCAAGAATAGGAAGCTCGCTTATTTCAAATATTAATAACTTCCCTATATTTGATACTGCAGCTATATGGGTATGATCATCCCTAACTGGAATAGCTTTTAGCATCTGAGCATTCTCCGGCAATTTCATAAATGCTCTTCCATTTTTTGTATTAGAAGTCATATTTTCGTAAACAGCTATGTATCCATAACCGCCTGAATTCATTATTAAAAATCTATCTTTATCGCTACCAATAACTGACGAGATGAACTGCACTCCAGAATCAGCATTAAGCCTTCCTGTAATTGGTTCCCCCATGCCTCTTGCAGATGGCAATGAATGGCTAGCTATAGAATAAGCTTTACCATTTGAATCTAAAAATACTGCAAGCTGGTTACTTTTACCTCTTGTAAAATCTTGCAATGAATCATCTCCCCTATACGATAATGACTTAGGATCAATATCATGGCCTTTTGCGCTCCTAATCCAGCCCGCCTTTGAAAGAACAACCGTTATAGGTTCGGTAACAATAGTTTCTTCTTCAGAGAAAATTTTCGCTTTAGAAGATTCTATAATTGGAGATATTCTTTCTTCTCCAAAAGTTTCTTTTATTTCAATTAATTCATTCTTAATTAAAGTCTTTAGTCTTGTCTTAGATTTAAGAATTTTTTCAATATTTTTTTGCTCTGATACTAATTGATCTCTCTCATTTTCCAATTTTATTTGTTCAAGTTTTGCTAACTGTCTTAATTTTATTTCTAAAATTGCATTTGCTTGAATCTCAGACAATTTAAATGCTTTAATAAGTTCATTCTTAGGGTATTCAGAGTTTCTAATAATTTTTATGACTTTATCTATATCTATAAAAATTAATAATAAACCCTCAAGGATATGAAGCCTATCATTTACTTGATCAAGCCTATGCTCAAGCTTTCTTTTAACAGTATTTTTTCTAAATACTATCCATTCCTTTAATAATTCCATCAGAGGAAATACTTTAGGTCCGCCTTTTAAAGAAATAAGATTCATATTGACCCTATAAGACTTTTGTAAGTCAGTAGATGCAAATAAATGATTCATTAGATCTTCAGCATTAACTCTATTTGATTTCAAACTAATAACTAATCTTATTGGGAATTCATGATCTCCTTCATCAGCTAAATCAACAACCATAGGAAGTTTTTTATTAACCATTTGTTCAGCAATCTGCTCAAGAATTTTTGATCCAGATGCTTGGTATGGCAAGGCATCAATCACTATCTGATTTTTTTCTTGCTTCCAATTTGCTTGAATTTTAAAACCCCCTCTTCCAGTAAAGTACATTTCTTCTAATTCTTCATAACTTGCGATAATTGAAGACATATTAGAAAAATCTGGCCCTTTTATAATTTTCAAAATATCTTTTAAGTCCGATTTTGGTTTATCAAGAATTTTTATTGTTGCATCAATGATCTCATTAATATTATGAGATGGTATATCTGTTGCCATTCCTACAGCTATACCAGATGTACCATTTAATAAAATCATTGGAATTTTTGATGGGAAAATTACTGGCTCCAAAAGTGAGCCATCAAAATTAGGTTGCCAATCAACAGTTCCTGATTTGAGCTCAGAAATGAGTAGATTTGCAAAATTTGTCAGTTTAGATTCTGTATATCTCATTGCTGCAAATGATTTTGGATCATCCTGAGACCCCCAGTTACCTTGACCATCTACTAGAGGATATTTAAATGAAAAATTTTGTGCCATTAAAACCATAGCTTCGTATGCAGCACTGTCACCATGAGGATGAAATTTTCCTATAACATCGCCGACTGTTCTTGCAGATTTCTTATACTTAGAAGATGCATCTAATCCTAATTCAGACATAGCATATAAAATCCTTCTTTGAACTGGCTTTAATCCATCGCCAACATTTGGCAAAGCACGATCAAGAATCACATACATTGCATAATTTAAATATGACTCTTCCGCATACTTTTTTAGACTTATTGAATCAAATTGATTTTTACCCATTTTTATACCCTCACTAATGAACCTTTTTTCTCAAGCCATTCTTTTCTTGCAGAAGCATTCTTTTTTGAAAGAAGGAGATCCATCATTGTATTTGCATTATCAGTTGCTGATATAGACAATCTTACAAGCTGTCTAGTTTTAGGATCCATTACAGTTTCTCTTAATTGAGATGGATTCATCTCACCCAAGCCTTTAAATCTTTGAATATTAATCTTTGGTTTGCCTTTTTTGTTTTTAAACTCTTTTACCGCTTTATCCTTTTGAGTTTCATCAAGCGCATATAAAACTTCCTTACCGCAGTCAATTCTATATAAGGGAGGCATCGCTATAAAGATTCTTCCTTCCTGAACAAGGCTTTTAAAGTGTCTTAAAAATAAAGCACATAATAAAGTTGCTATGTGTAAACCATCGGAGTCTGCATCAGCAAGTATGCATATTTTTCCATACCTAAGCGAGCTTATGTCAGAGTTTCCAGGAAGAACGCCTATTGCGGTAGAAAGATTCTTTATTTCTTGAGATTTAATAATTTCTTCGCTTTCTAGATCCCAAGTATTTAATATCTTTCCTCTTAGCGGCATTATTGCTTGAAAAGATCTCTCCCTTGCTTGTTTTGCAGACCCTCCTGCGGAATCACCTTCTACCAAAAATAATTCTGTTTCGTTTAAGTCTTCGCTATTGCAATCTGATAATTTTCCAGGCAATGCTGGACCCTTAAAGGTTTTCTTTCTCTCAACTGTATTAGATGCTTTTGCTCTAGCTTGTGCAGAACTTATTGCAAGATCTGCAATCATTTCACCCTCTTGGGTATGTTTATTAAACCAAATACTTAAAACATCTTTCGTAGAGTTGCTTACAAAAGACATATGATCCTTAGAATCAAGCCTTTCTTTAGTTTGTCCAGCGAATTGAGGATTTTGCATTTTAGAAGATACAACAAATATAGCATTTGATATTACATCTTCAGCATTCAGCTTAAGCCCTTTTGGTAAAAGGTTCCTGATATCACAGAATTCCTTTAAAGCATCTAATAACCCAGATTTAAAACCATTTAAATGCGAACCTCCCTGTGGTGTTGGGATTAAATTGACATAAGTTTCGTCAAGCTTATTTTTTGGAGGCTTATTTGACCAATTTATAACAAATTCAACTTCTTGAGACGAAGAATCTTTTGAAGATAGGATTGATTCCTCTAGAATTAAATCTATTCCCTCAGATGAATCATCTAAATAGCTTTTTAATCCATCCTCATAAAACCATTTAATCTTTTCTTTTTTCTTTTCATTATGAAATTCTATTGTTAATCCTGGACATAAAACTGCTTTAGCTTTTAGTAAATGTTTTAAATCTTTTAAATTAATTTGATCACTTTCGAAATATTTAGCATTTGGTTTAAATTTTATTGAAGTGCCGCTATTTCTAATGCCAACATCTCCAATAATTTTTAATTCGCCTTTCTTGTCTCCATTATTAAAATGCATTTCATGTTCTTTAGAATCTCTTTTGATATTTACTTGTAACGATTCAGATAAAGCATTTACAACTGATACGCCTACCCCATGAAGGCCTCCAGAAAAGTTATATTCATCACCAGAAAATTTTGCGCCTGCATGTAATTTACATAAAATAAGTTCAACGCCACTTACTTTATGTTCTGGGTGTATATCAACAGGCATGCCTCTCCCATCGTCACTAACTTTAATATGCCCATCTTTTTCTAATTTAATTTTTATATTTGAACAGTGGCCAGCTATTGCCTCATCAATAGAATTATCAAGAACTTCTTGAATTAAATGATTTGGGCAAGATGTATCAGTATACATTCCTGGCCTTTTCCTTACGGGGTCTAAACCAGAAAGAACTTCTATTGCTTTTGAGTCGTATGTATTCTTGGCCAACTTAATATGCCTTATGAATTAATGTATAAAAACTTTCCTTATTTATATAATTTCTCATAAAAGTTTTTTAATTTCATGTTTATTCTACTCTAAACAAATGCCGAAAAACGTTTTATTTGAACTTTTTAAATAATTTTCTAGACATATGTATAATAAAATAATATTAATTATTATAATGTTTACACTGCACACATCTAATAGGTTAGAATATGCAAATGAAAATTTGTTTTTATCATAAGTTTGTTGTTATTGCTCTTTCATGCTCATATTTGTCATCTGAGAATATTCTTGAAATTTATAATGAAGCTCTTGAAAATGATCCGTCTTACAAGGCTGCTGAATATTCGTATCTAGCCGACAAACAGATTGTTGTTCAAGGTAGAGCAGCTCTTTTGCCTAGCATAACTTTAAATGGCTCAACAAATTGGAATGAATATTATCAAAATGATATTTTGCAACAAGAATATAATTCTTTTTCAAAATCAGCGACCATAAGACAGCCCCTTTTCAGACTAGATACATGGTTTAACTTTAAAAGATCGAAATCTTTAACAGATGCTTCTGAAGCTGATTTTGCATATGAGCAACAAAACCTAGTTCTAAGAACAGCTGAACTATATTTTGGAGTATTAAGAGCAATCGATAATCTCAACGCAGCTATTTCAGAAGAGAAAGCTATTAAAAAACAATTAGATCAAGCCCAACAAAGATATGACGTTGGTCTCTCGGCTATAACTGGTGTTCAGGAAGCACAATTAGCATATGATTTAAGCAAGGCATCAAGAATAAACCTAGAAGGTAATTTATTTTCTGCAAGAGAGGCGCTTAATGCTCTTATAGGTAGAGAAATATTTTCTATTGATGAGTTGGGTGATAACCTCAATGTATCTTTACCCTATCCAAATTCAAAAGAAGAATGGGTTGAGCTTGCTTTGGAAAATAACTATCAATTAAAAGCCTCTTATTTAAGAAGAGATGCTGCAAAAAGCAATGCAAGAAATGCTGCCTCAAATCATCTTCCTAAAATTGATATTGTTGGTACTGGATCAGAGTCAGAAACCAATCAGTTTAATTATGAAGGTTTTGAGATAAATGGTCAGGGAATTCCTGTGCCAGCAGTAACTGGAAGAAGAAATTATGCAATCCAGATGAGTGTTCCAATATTTCAAGGTGGTGCGGTTAGCTCTAGAAGAAAACAAGCATATTCTCAATATAATCAAGCAGATGAAAATACATTATTTACTGAAAGAAGAGTAATCCAAGAAGTTAGATCTCAATTTTCAAACGTTGTAACTTTAGTTGCTAATGTTAATGCACAAAATCAAGCTGTAATTTCAGCAACTAGTGCGCTCGAGGCAACTCAAGTTGGTTATAAGGTAGGAACAAGAAATATTGTAGACTTACTTCAAGCTGAAAAAAATCTATATAGCGCTGAAAAAAATCTTGCTAACGCAAAATATGATTATATTCTTGCTAATTTAAGATTAGCTTTAGCATCTGGCACTATAAGCCCTAGCGATATTCAAGATATAAGCAATCTCCTTAAATAAAAATGCCTGAACTGCCTGAGGTTGAAACAACCGTTAGAGGTATTAGTGAATTTGAAAATAAAATTCTAGCAAGGATTGTCATCCATAATAGAAATTTAAGGTGGAAGGTTGAAAAAAAAGTTGAGAGATGTCTTAGAGATAAGAAAGTATTCTCTATAACTAGAAGAGCTAAGTATATTCTTATATATTTCGAAGACTATTGCTTAATGATTCACCTAGGCATGTCAGGAAAATTAAGGATACAAAATATAAAGGATAATTACTTTATAAAACATGATCATGCTGAACTTGTATTTCGAGATAAAAAAATAATTTTTAATGACCCTAGAAGGTTTGGTTCAATTCATCTAACCAAGAATCCTAATGAACATAATTTAATAAAAAACCTTGGGGTTGAACCCTTGTCAAAATCATTTAATAAAAATTATTTATCAAAAATATGCAAGGGCAAAAATACTGAAATAAAAAAACTTATTATGGATCAAAAGAAAATAGTTGGTGTGGGAAATATATATGCATCAGAAAGTCTATTTCTTGCAAAAATTAATCCCAGCAGGCCTTCTAAGGATGTATCAAATAATGAAATCGAAAGCTTAACAAAATCGATAAAAAAAATTCTTAATGATGCGATCAAACTTGGCGGAACAACCCTTAAAGACTTTTACTCTGCAGATGGTAATAAGGGATATTTTAATATTGAGTTAAATGTTTATGGGAAAGAGGACGAAAATTGTAAAAATTGTAAAAGTAAAATAGAAAGAACTCTTATAGGCCAAAGGGCAACATATTCATGTAACAAATGCCAAATTTAAGTAGCTAATTTTGCTTTTAATGCTTGTTCAACTGATGGATGTACAAACTTACTGATATCACCTTTTAAGTCACAAATCTCCTTAATCAAACTTGAAGATACATATATTAGACTTTCTTTAGGCGTTAAGAAAATGCTCTCAATGTCTGGAGCAAGAGATCTGTTCATTGTTGCTAGTTGAAATTCATACTCAAAATCAGATACTGCCCTTAGACCTCTTATAATTGCGCAAGCATTCTGTTCTTTAGCAATATCTACTGTTAGCTGTCTTGGAAACCCAACAATTTCTACTTGCGAATTATCTTTGTAAATCTTTGTAGCAAGCTTTATTCTATCTTCCAGACCAAATAGAGGTTTTTTTGCTTCATTTTTTGCAATTGCTATAACTATTTTATCAAATAGGCCACACGCTCTATCAATAATATCCATATGCCCATATGTTATTGGATCAAAAGATCCTGGATAAATTGCTACTTTCATAACTTAGAATCATACTAAATATTGTTGTTTAATCAAAATTATTAACTGATGCAATGATTTAGATTAAGGCTAAATTTGATACATTTTTAAGATTTTTGTATCATATGCACTTGTATATTACGGGGGGAGTAATTTTTGCTCCTGCTTACTTATAAGGAGTTATATATGAAATTTTTATTAATGTTGATTGGTGCTGTTGCATTGCCTGTTTTTGCAGCTGATGGTGGTGCTGATCTAAACCCTGCTGATACTGTAGGTGTTTCATTTTGGCTAGTTACTGCAGGTATGCTTGCAGCTACTGTGTTTTTCTTAGTTGAAAGAGATAGAGTACATGGCAAGTGGAAAACTTCATTATCTGTTGCAGCTTTAGTTACTGGTATTGCTTTCTGGCATTATCTATACATGAGAGGCGTATGGTCTGTTTCATGGAATGAAAGTATGCAAGGCCTAGTTGAAGGTGGAATGACAGAAGCTGACGCTATGGCAGCAGCTGAAGGAAGCTCTCCAACTACTTACCGTTACATTGATTGGTTAATTACTGTGCCACTTCAAATTATTGAGTTCTACTTAATACTTAAAGTTTGCACTAATGTTGCATCAAGCATGTTCTGGAAACTATTAGTGGCATCTTTAGTTATGCTTGTTGGTGGTTACATGGGTGAGATGGGAATGGCAAATGCTATGGTTTGTGGTGTTGTTGCACTACTTGCATGGATATACATTATTTATGAAGTCTTTGCCGGTGAAGCTGGAAAACTAAATGCTTCCAGTGGTAATGCTGCAGCTCAAAGCGCTTTTGGGACTATCAGATTGATAGTTACTGTTGGTTGGGCTATTTATCCAATCGGATATTTCCTTGGTATAGGTGAAAATCCAGATATGGGTAACAGCAACTTAATCTACAACCTTGCTGATTTTGTTAACAAAATTGCATTCGGTTTAGCGATTTATGTAGCAGCTGTTAGCGACTCAGAATAATTTAATTATATTCTTAAAAACCCAGCCTAGGCTGGGTTTTTTTATGGCTGGATTTCTTCACCATCCCATGCATATATCTTTCCACTATCATCTTTATCTAGATTGTTAATTACCTCGAGAAGCTTTTCCGCACTATAATGAGGAGTAAATAAATTCTCTGCTTTTACATTCTTTTCAAATGGCTTGCTTAGATAACTTTTAACAGTTCCAGGCTGAAGTCCAACAAAAATAGCATTAGGATTTGATCTTCTAATTTCAATACTAAAATTTTTTATAATTTGGTTTAGGGCTGTCTTGCTTGCTCGATAAGAGTACCAACCTCCTAATTTATTATCTGAAATACTTCCAACTCTAGCACTTAAAAATGCAAATACACTTCTAGTATCTTTTTTAAGAAAAGGAATAAAATATTTAC
>Ga0115012_10000495_pt1 | contig 22285 bp, 44 predicted proteins | sample TroAtlMetagenome_FD_88706 | JGI IMG/M metagenome (GOLD analysis project Ga0115012, IMG submission 88706) | Marine eukaryotic phytoplankton communities from Atlantic Ocean - Tropical Atlantic ANT10 Metagenome | ecosystem: Environmental > Aquatic > Marine > Oceanic | place: Tropical Atlantic...
CTTATTTCATCCATTTCCATCATCATGGTTCTGATTGGTGTAGTGAATGTGAGTTGGAGGTGATCAGTGCAAGTAGGTGATTTAGTAACATGAAACTTTGAACCGGCCTGTTCGAGTTTTGGTGCGTTTGGGATTATTGTTGAGGTTAAGGCTGAAGATGGTATAGTAGTTGTTTGGAGCGATGGTTATCGCAACACCTATTCCATCTATGACTTGGAGGAAGTATGCAAGTAGGTGATTTAATAAGACGCAAGTGGGAGGGCAATAAAACAGTGTATGTTGTGTTGGGGACAGTTACCAATGCGTATGTCACGATAGTCAATGAAAATATGCATGAGGTATCAGTCCCAAAAAGGCACTACGAGGTGGTAAGTCGGGCGATCCCATACCATTTAAGGAAAAGTTTGAATAAAAGTTAAATCTTAATCGTATAATCTCTATAACCAAAAAGGAGAGCGAATATGAAAAAATACTCAAAACAACAAATCTTTGATTTCTGTGACGCTTATACACTTGCCAAGCAAGAGGGGCTAGTAGATAATGTAGGGCAAAAGTTCTTTGACAAGTTCTTGGAAAGCCTACTGGCTATCGGCACACTTGTAAGGAATGACGAGGTAGATAAGTGGACAAGACAAAAGAGTACATCGTTTCACACTTGGTTGTCATATAAAGATGACGAGTTTGTCTTGAACTCTCGTAGAGATGACGAGTGGAGTACCACACTGGTTGATCAGTGCTTGGAGTACTACTCAAAATGTGAGATTGAAAGTTGGGTAGAGTTCGTAAAATCTGAAGAATACGCAGAGAATGTGACTATTGTCAGCCAATACTATAAGAGAACAGGAGCATATTTCAGAAACTACATTGATAGGGTTGAGCGTGACGAGAAACTAGACGCTCATAGTTACAATAGGTTCGTGAACAACAAGTATGCGTCAAAGGTGCTGATAGCCTACAAAGGAGAGCCAAGGTTTCCTGTCGGATCTTTGGTGGACTTTAGAGCCGATAGCCAAGCAACAAAGACAGCCGATGGAATAGGCTCTATATACAGGAAAGCCCCACAAGGATTGCTTGTTCTATCGAACACAGAGCCAGTTCTTAGTGCTTGCAAGGGTGCAAAGCGATACAAGGTGGTGTGCATAGGCGATAATGTGCCATTTTGGACAGAAGAGAGGTACTTGAAGAACAGAAAGAAAAAAAGAAAATAAAGTTTGAATAAAAAGCAAACCTTATCCGTATGATTACTGTAACCACAAACGAGAGATAAAATGAAACTAGCATTTTTAGATACAGAAACAACAGGGCTTGATAGATACAAGAACGAAATCATAGAGTTAGCCCTTATCATCATAGAAGATGGTGAGCGTACAGTAGAGCAATCTTGGAAACTTAAACCAAGACGAATAGAGACTGCTAGTGAGTATGCCTTGCAACTGAATGGCTATGACAAGGAGGTGTGGGATAAAGAGGGATACTCTTGGAGTGCTGAAGCATGTAATCGCCTAGCCAAACGCTTGGAGGGTTCTGTAATCATAGGGCATAATGTCCAGTTCGATGTGGGCTTTTTAAGGCAAGTATTCAAGGAGTTTGGGGTTAGTTTTCGCTTTCCTCCACAACTAGACACCAAGACACTTGCTAGGCTCGTATGGGGCTTTGACAGGCTCTCAATGGATCACATCAGAGAGAATGTGGAGGGCATGACTACCGATGGTGGACATAGAGCATTGAAAGATACAGAGGATTGTGTCTTTATTTATGAAAAGTTTATAGAAAAGTTGAATAAAATCGAAACCCAATCGTATGATAACTATAACCACCATTAAGAGGTGAATATGAAAAAAGGTGACTTAGTGTACCACGATATGTGGGGTAACGGAATGATTGTACAACAACAAGGTGTCGTTAATCGGTGGCTTGTACGCTTTATAACTCCCATATGCGATGCTTCTAAGAATACTCGCTTTTGTTGGGAGCATGACTTGGAGGTGCTAAGTGAAAGTAGGTGACTTAGTAAGAATGACAGATGATCCTCATGATATAGTTGGGGTAATCGTAGAAGAGTTAGTCGATAATGATCTAGATCATTCTGAACACAACGGAATATATTATAGAGTTAGTTGGTTGGACGATCTATGCGATACAAGTTACGCAGACGAAAGTGTACTGGAGGTGATAAGTGAGGGTAGGTGATTTAGTGAAAATAAAGATAGGTGATCTTGTCAGAGTAATCGAAAAAGACAAGGAAGAATGGGCAAAGCACAACCCTTGGATGTATCGCTCTTGGGGCTTGCTTGACAAGCACATAGTGTTGAAGAGTTACAATGATGGTGAGAACTGGGAGGTATTGAATATACAAACCAATGAAACAAATCTCATACATGCAGATAACTTGGAGGTGATCAGTGAGAGTAGGTGACTTGGTAATGCATGGGCATATCTCCGATCATTACGGACTAGTCCTTGAAACTCGCCCATCTTACAACGAAACCACTGAGTATCGCATACTATGGACAAGCCAAGAAGATGGTGTTCAATGGGAAGATTGGCACTACTGCACTTGCATAAGCCCTTACAGAAAGTTAAAATGGTGGGAAAAATGAATAAAAACACGCTCATAATAGACAGACGAGATTTTATAGTGTTCGCAATACTGGACGCTATCTTCTGGTTCTCAGTAGGTGTTTATTGTTTTTAGAAAAAAGTTTGAATAAATAATAAACCTTATTCGTATTACATACATAACCCAAACAAAGAGGCACTTATGTCGATAGAAAGAGGTGATATAGTCAGATTGGCAACAGCAACAATAAATGTAGACTTTTCCTTAAAGTTCAAGATAGTAGACTCAGAGGATATGATAGAGCATAGTGCAATCGGGCTAAAGACAGGGTTGGTGTTGCACAATCATCATTCTGACACCACAGAAATGTACTTACCATCATACCTCACAGTCGCCTTTGGCGATACTGTCATCATTGCTTACAAAGATTACTTTGAAAAAGTTTGAATAAAACTGAAACCTTATTCGTATTATATACATAACCCAAACAAAGAGGTACATATGCTACTAGGAAAAGAGCCGATAATCAGTATCGGGTGCAAGATAAAGAGAGGTGATATAGTCAGATTGGCTGACAAACCCTCTCATGTTGCTGACTTTAAGTTTAGAATATTAAACTCAAACCAAAGGGCAACACATAGTGTACTCAAATCACAGACAGGGGTAGTATTGTGCGAACACAGCCCAGACGATTGGGGTGTCTACAATGTCGCCTTTGGCGATACTGTTATCGTTGCTTTTGAGAACTATTTTGAGAAAGTAGAAAAAAGTTTGAATAAAAAATAAATCTCAACCGTATAGTTATTGTAACCACAAAACACTGGAGGACATTATGTCCAAGAAGTTCGATCTAAACAAACATACAGCAAGATTGCTTATGCGAGAGCCATTCTTTGCTGGTATCTCTCGCAGAGTAGACAAGACAGCCACATCGGCTATCCCTACAGCAGGAGTTCGCCTTAATACTGCAACTGGCTACTTTGAAATGTTGTACAATCCAGAGTTCTTTGAGAAACTGACAGATGTGCAAAAGTTGGGTGTCCTTAAGCATGAGTTCTATCACCTTATCTTTCAGCATGTCACTGACAGACTACCAGTTGACGGTATGAGCAAGATATGGAATGTCGCTACTGACTTGGCTATCAATAGTCACCTTATTGGTGAGTTGCCCGATGGTGGTTGTATCCCATCTTTGAAAGATACTCCCTTTGAGCATTATCCAGTAGGACTATCAGCAGAGGCCTACCTCAAAATGCTCCAAGAAGATGAACAGTTTAAGAAAAAGCCCGAAGATGGCGATGGTGAGCAAGGTGAGGGCGATGGACAAGGTGGTGGTGGACTACCCGATACTATGGACGATCACTCAGAATGGGGTGACAGTGCCGAGGGTACAGATACTGGCAACATTGCAAAGCAAAGGCTCAAAGAGATACTAGAGCAAGCCAGTAAGGAGGCTAATCGCTCCAACAACTGGGGTACTGTATCTTCTGAGGTTCGTAAGCAAATCCAAAAGTTCCTCAATCCTACGATTGATTGGAAAAAGATGTTGCGATACTTTATCAAGACTAGTCGTAAGGCTAACAAGCGTAGCACAATCCGTAGGCTGAATAAGCGTTATCCTCGTATCCATAGTGGTACAAAGGTGACTAGGGTAGCCAACATCGCTATCAGCATTGATCAATCGGGATCTGTATCCGATGTTATGCTTGCCAGTTTCTTCAATGAGTTGAACAACCTTTCCAAACTGGCTACCTTTACCGTAGTTCCCTTTGATACAGAGGTTGACGAGAGCAAAGTGTTTGTTTGGAAAAAGGGCGAGAACCGAGATTGGGAGCGTGTTCTTTGTGGAGGTACTTGTTTCAATGCTCCTACCAAGTTTGTCAATGAGCGTGACTTTGATGGGCATATTGTATTAACCGATATGTACGCTCCAAAGCCAGTTCCTAGCAAGTGCCAAAGAATGTGGATCACAGATGAAAATGGCAAGGCTCACTCCTATTTCGACACTAAAGAGATTGTAGTGGCTATCAAGACACTGGAATAGGACGATGTGTGCCTTTCTTGATAAGAAAGAGAGATATGATGTTGGGGATTTAGTGATCCTCAATGTCTGCTCTCCACGAAAACTACGAACAATCACAGGGATTGTAGTGAGAGTAGAAGAAGAGTTTGCGTATGTTCGCTTGATAAGTGGCTATACAAGAAAGTTTTTCCACAGAGATTTACATTTTTTGAATAAAGTTTGAATAAAACTAAAACCTCAACCGTATAGTATATGTAACCGAAACAGAGAGGATACAATGTCGAAAGTTAAAAACAGATCACCAACATGGATTTGTGACATTTTGAAAGATGAACACTTTCAAGAGAAAGTCGAAGAGATAAAAAGACAGCATGGCAAGATACTACTCAGAGGTAGACACCCCAACAGAAAGGGTATTGCCAGAAAGCATGGGTTCAAACTGAACTTTTGTCGTGATCTCCCTTGGCGATATGCCAAAATCGTGGCTGTTTATCGAAGATAATAAAAAAAATAAAATAATTTGAATAAAACTTAAATAACAATCGTATAATTATTACAAGACAACAATAAACTAACAACAAAGAGAGGTAAACAATGGCTATTCCATTCTCATCATTCATTCAATGTGCAACTTATGTACTTGACATTAAAAAGCCTGTACTCATTCGTGGTAGACATGGTATCGGTAAATCAGAAACAGTCTATCAGATCGCAGATAAGATGGGTTTACCTGTCGTAGAGCGTAGAGCGTCCCAAATGACAGAGGGCGATCTCCTAGGGCTACCCGACAATCGTGATGTGGTTGTCAATGGTATCAAAGCCACAACTTTCAATCCACCCGATTGGTTTGTGACAGCCTGTACTGAAGCATGTGTCCTCTTCTTTGACGAGATTGATCGTGCTACAATGGAGGTTCGACAAGGTATCTTTGAACTTACTGATAGTCGTAAAATCAATGGACACTATCTTCATCCCGATACCGTTATCATCGGTGCTGTCAATGGTGGTGAGCATGGCTCTCAGTACCAAGTTGGCGAGTTCGATCCTGCTGAACTTGATCGTTGGACAGTGTTTGACTTAGAGCCTACTGTTGAGGACTTTCTTCATTGGAGTAAAGGCAAGATAGATGATATGGTTTGGGACTTTATCAATCAGAACCATAAGCACTTGCTCCATGAGGATGATTACGAGCCTAACAAGGTTTATCCTACACCTCGCTCTTGGGTTCGGTTCAATGAATGTGTTGCTACTGGTGACTTGCTCAACAAGACAGACGATACCACTAATGCGATCCTCTTCAATCTTGCACAGGGTTTCGTAGGCTTGGAGGGTGCTGTAGCCTTTACAGACTTTCGTAAGTCCTATGAGCGTCAAGTAACCATCGAACACATCATTGACGAGGGTAGACTTGATAAAGTCAAGGATTGGGGTATCAACGAGCATAGTGCTATGGTTGAGAAGATTGAGAGCAAGGACATTCTCTCAAAGAGATTGCAATCTAATCAGATACAGAACCTTGTAGACTACTTTTCTATCCTACCGTCAGAATGTGGTATGAAACTTTGGACGCTCATTGGCAAAGAGAACTCTAACGATGAAAATATGGTAGAGATCCACCAATCCACAACTACCGATGGTGAACCAGTATCTACCTTGCTTGTCAAGATGTACGAGGGATAATCAAGGAAGAAAGGGGGTTCTCACGAACCCCTAACTTTTTTGAATAAAGTTTGAATAAAATAAATCACTCATTCGTATTACTATCATAACCACAAACAATGAGGTTCTTAATGAACAAAAGATTATCGAAACTTGGTAGGTTCTCTTGGACTTTACATAATCTAGTAGCACATCCCGTATCAGAGATACTGTATCTCATAGGCTATGAGGACTTAGGAAACAAGATACACGATATAACAATACCTACACATAATGAAGGCGAGGGTAGAGGATAAAAAACTTTGAATAAAATCTAATCATTATTCGTATTACTAATATAACCAACAACCAAGAGTTAAAATGTTCAAGAGTAATAGAAAGCCAATGCAAGTTGGCAACCTAGTGAGGATCAAGTCGGGTGTCCCGAATATATCAGAAACGGTATGGATAGTCACAAAGGTGACTATGGTAAATGGTGGTAGTTTTCAAGGCAAGGTAGATAGGTGTCACATTGAGCCTGTCACTACCAAAGCCTACGAGATAAAGCCAAGAATGATTTACGGATGGGAACTAAACCTTATCAGCAAAGGACAAGACAATGACTAACTATGACTTGCAAACTTTATTCATCGTACTACAAACCTTTTGGGATTTCTTTCTTCTACTTGGCTTTGCAGTTTTAACATCGGTAGTGATTGCCTACATAAGCACTTATGTGCTTTCTGAAGAAGAAATGGAAAAGTTTTTGAATAAAAAATAAATGTCAATCGTATTACTATTACAATGGAGAGAAAATGAGAGACTTGATACATTATTACGGAGATTGGGAGAAACTACCAATCCCATCGAACTGTGAGGTTCTTTACATTAAGTGGAAGAAGAAAGATTACAACAAACTCAGTGCGATTGTATTCCGTACTGACAGTAGGCCGACGCTCTTTGAGTTGGTAGACTACATTGTAAACAAAGAAAAGGAACAACCAGTAGGCGTTTCGTACAAATATGAACTTTTTTAATAAAACTTTGAATAAAACTTAAACCTTATTCGTATTATATATACAACCAACAACCAAAGGAGTTCCCAATGAGAGGATTATCCAACAACCATACAGGCAGTCGTAGCAAGTCAACATGCTCGTTCTGCAAATCACCAGATCACCAAGTAAGTGCCTGTCCACATATCCCTATCGTATGGGCTAGTCTACAACAAGGCATTGTCCCATTAGAATATATGATCAATGTCAAAGACAATCATGATCAAAGCAATCAGCCCAACAGTTGGCGAGCCAACAGCACTTTTTGGCGATCACCACTATCGGGATACTATACACGAGGTGAAAACTGGGGTGAGTTGTTTAAGCAAGCGTCAAAAGCCCACGATAAATGGGAAAAAGCCCAAGCAAGAGCAAAGGCAAAGAAGAAAGGCAAGAAACGATCAGCAACACAAACTTGTGGATACTGTGGCGAGAAAGGGCATACAAGACGAACCTGTACCCACCTCAGCACTTTGAAAGCAGACTTGGTACGAGCCAATAGAAACTTTAGAAAATGGTTCTATGAAGAGTATGTTGTGAAACAAGGACTATCCACAGGCTGTATCATAGAGTTTGATGTGCTTTCAAGTGGCAGTTACAACCAGCCAGCCACTAGTCAGACTGCCAAGTCTATTGTCACAGAGATCAACTGGGATACTGTCAATCTGTTCTCAATGTTTACGAAAACACATATTGATTGGCAAACCTATCGAAACTCAAACTGTGCCGTAGGACAAGATAGACTCAATAACATCCTTTCCTATGTCCAATCTGATGTTCTCTTAAAAATCCCATTTTCAAAGGCAAAGTATCCAACCATTGATCTAGGATGGTACTACAAGGAGGGTACACAGGTTGCAGTTTGCCTACCAGTAGCCAAGCCCGAATACAAAGTGATGGATTGGGATAGACAAGACAAGTTGGGATACAATAGCCCAAGGATACACAATCTTAGGATTGTAAGTCGTGCCCCACAGGTATTAGCAGACGATTGGGTAGATGGATACTCAGATGAAATGTCCATAATCTTGAAAAAGTTTTCAAAGGAAGAACTTGATATACTAGGTATAACCGATCATATCGTAGAATGGGCAAATAAATCTGAATAAAACTTAAACCCGAACCGTATAAGAGTTATAGAGAGGGAAACAACCCTCTCGCTCTTTTCGGAGGTTTCAATGAGAAAGAAGAAAGTCAAAGCCCCAAAGGTTCGCAACTGGATAGCAGTACACGCTTTCCAACGCAGTGGAGCAGGCAAACACAAAGATAAATCAAAGTACAATCGAAAACATAAGCACAAAGGACAAAAGCAATATGAGTAGAGAAGAATGGTTTCATGTCCGAAGATGGGCTAGGAAACGCAAGTTGACAGAGATTGAAGAAGAAAATAAAAAAAGTTTGAATAAAGAAGAGAACTCAACCGTAGAAGATATAGAACCCAAGACATAAGGACAATCAAGATGGACACTTACACAGCACTAGGAATAGCAGAGGGCTTTATCGCTAGCAATGACGAGGGCGAATACCTTAGAGCATGGCAACACCTCATAGACACTAGGATCGTTTGGACGCTACAAGGATCGTTTGGGAGGAGAGCAAGGGATCTCATAGAGCAAGGCTATTGCACCAACCCACGAAACGAACAAAGCCATACACACGATAACGACTAACGGCATTTCGCCCAAATTTTCCCCTTTACAGGAGCAACAAACTATGTTTAACGAAGAACAACAATCAATACTTATTCCTTTCTTTTTCTCACAACTACCTTTCGCACTACTTCTCTTTGCTATCGGTTGTTTCAAGGTACAAGCCGAAACAGAGCCACCAATCGCAACGGTTGAGATTGTAGAAGAAGAGATTGAGATTGTCTTTATCCGTCCACCAACACAGGAAGAGATAGAGAGAGCAAGAGCGTATAACTTGGCAAATCCTCTATAAGAGAAAAAAAGTTTGAATAAAATAAAACCATCAATCGTATTACTATTACAACACAGAAACAAAGGATTACTTATGAGCAGATACCCCAATAGAGCAGAGAGAGTTTATGACAGCCTATTCAAAGAGGACTTAATCTTTCTAGCAGACAAGATAGTCACAGATTACGAAGAGAACTACAAAGATGACGAGCATGTGGATTATATCCAGTTGACGATAGGCACAAACGGAGATTTGTGTGAGGTGACAGGCTCAGTAGAGTACGGCTATCAAACAGGTGATAACAGTTACACAGGTGGAGCATACGGATACTCTCATTGGGGTGTTGTAGAGATCACCGATGAAAGCGATGCAGAAGAGGTAGCAGATAGCCTTATAGAGCAGTTATCAGAACTACTAGCCTATGAAGATTTAGATTGTTAAAAAAGTTTGAATAAAAGTTAAACCTCAATCGTATTACTATCACAACCAAGAAACAAAGGCACTTATTATGCGAAAGACAGTAGAAATCTCCAAACTCCTTACATGGGCAAACCTCCAGTTGGCAAGGACAGATAGCAGAGCAACAGCCGAATGGAAATCAGGTGTTTGCACTATCATTGAACAGGCTCTTTTTGATACAGGGAACTATCAAGGTTTCGGCTTTATTGACAACAGCGACAGCAAGACAGGGACACTAGGTTATTATTCGAGGTTCTACTATGTTTCAAATAAACTTTGAATAAAAGAATAATCTCAATCGTATTACTATCATAACCCAAACAAACGGAGCAGACATGCTTGACGAAAACCAACTTGAAAATCTCATAAAGCAACTTGAAACTGCCATAGCCAATGAAACAGCAGAGCCAAGTCCTAGAGAACTCTTTGAAAATGCAATCTACACAGTAGAAAACATTGATACGCTAGTCAAGAACCAACTTACATACAAGGGCTTTCTACCATCAGAGAAACGCATTGAAACAAAGAAAATCGCTATCCTCACCAGTCTATGCTCACAGGTATCGGAGGTATGGGAAACCATCAATGATGGTTCAGAACTTGAAGAGTTGGGAGAACGAGCCTTAAACCTTGCTTGTGGCGAACTTGACAAACTTAATGCACTTTCTTAAAAAAGTTTGAATAAAACTTAAACCTTAATCGTATTATTAGTATAACCAAGAAACAGAGGACGATATGTACACTACCAAGGTATACCCACAACATTATAATGCAGAGGACATAAAAAACTTTAATGCTCTTATACACGAAACAAACAGTGAAATAAAAGCAGAATGTCGCTTAGAATGGACTGTCGGGAACTTGGGTGGCATATCCGTAAGTCTTGTGAGCATAAAGTCAAACAAGAAATATGGCAGTATTGAGATGGGAACACAGTTCCTTTTTCATGGGAATAAAAAAGATAAAAGGCGATATGTGCAAGTATCCGTAGAAAGAAAAATCTTGGATCACAAAGGCTTTTTTTTGACAAAGGTGTATAGGCGACACGAGGGAGAAAACAAAGGAAAAATCTATGAGGGATGCAGAATGGATCGGAAAGATTGGAGAAAAATACTAAACAACCACACCATCGACTTTTAATAAAAAGTTTGAATAAAAGAATAACCTCATTCGTATTACTTATATAACCAAGAACACAGAGGACATTATGAAACCAAGAACTTATATCTATGCCTTTTCAAGCGTAAAAGAGGCAAGGCAATGGGCATATCGTGAACTAGACACTAGAGAACATTCATACTTTCTCGTAAGCGAAGAAACATTGCAAGGCTATACAGAGTATTACTTTCTCAATATAAACGAGTACGATAGACATACAGCCTTATGGGAGAATGACTTGGATATAGTTGAGGTTTGGGAATAAATAAAAAAAGTTTGAATAAAAATAAATCATCAATCGTATTACTATTACACAACAAACAATAGGGAGTTTCCTATGAGCAACAATCAAGCGTACATCCGTCCATCATCTAAGTTTTATGGTAAGTTTGAGGTGGTGACACCGACAACAGTTATCCCTTGCCACAACTACGCAACAGCAAGTACCATTGTAAAGAGCATAAACAGCAAGACAGAGGTGAACAATGGCAAGTAATCTACCCTATGTAATCCTATGGCATGAAGCCGTAGCAACCTTTGAGCGTGATGAACTACCATCCATCCAACGACAGTTTGAACAAGACGGTGAACCCGATTATGTTGCAAGGTGCGAACACTGGAATAACTGGACAGATATGTTATGCACAGCAAGACAGATAAGCGATTGGCAATATGAGAACTGGGATCATCCCGATTGTTGCCTAACAGAAGAAGAGATAAGAGAGAGGAATAATCAATGAATAGAAAAGAGATAGCACAGAAGATAAGAGAATGGAAAGTCCTACGAGAGGTTAATCGTCAACTATTACAAGACGATCAGATAAGTAGCCTTATCCATGAGAAGATAGATAGGCTCTCAGTAAAGTTTGAGATAGCAAGGCAAAGAGAAGAAAAGAAAGAATAATAAAAAAGTTTGAATAAAACTATAACCCCAACCGTATTACTTATACAAGGGGAGGAAAGAGAGAATGACAGTAGAGGACTAAGGGCGTTAAGGTTACTTGCACTAAGCCTGTATCAATAAGCAAGCGATTAAAGGAGTTTACAGAACCCTTCTCCAATAAAAAGGGTTCACTATTTACTTTCACCTACGCATAAGGTTTCATTATGAGCATACATACAGGATACTACAAGAACCTAAGCACACTTGGATTGAAAAGATTACATCTTCAGTACAAGGCAACTAAAAGACATCCAACAAGAGAGCAAGCGATAAGAACTATCCTTATTGAGAGAGGAGAGATTAAGCAATGATTAAGTATCTATTCACATTTATATTGATATACATTTTTATGTTGATTATCCCAAAGTTTCTTATAGCGTTGGCTCTTACTATCGGATTGAAAACCTATATATGATTTCATCGTGCGTGTGGACAAGTCAAGTAGTACATACGATTTCATTGTACGCATGTATGACGATATACGATTTCATTGCGTGTATGCGAGGGTATCAAGCCCACACTAACTAGAACTTTTAATCTTTTTTAATCTTTTTTTGAATAAAACTAATCAATCAACCGTATAACTTATGTAACCCAAACAGGAGAGCCAATATGAGCAACGAGAACAAGCCAATAAGAACTAACAATGACGGTGTCGCTAGAGCATGGAGCAACGGAGAGTCAGCACGAAACGGTACTAACGCATACAGCACCAACGGACGGGATCTATACTCGTATAGGACACGCATAGGCTTTACCACAGCACAGGGAACTAAGATCCTCTTGGACTACACAGCAAAGACAGGGAACTTTCTCAGCATGACAACGAGTTCAAAGCACCTACCACCAGCAAGAGGGTATGCAGACGAGGTAATGAACCCAAGCGTAGTACACAATCTTGAAAAGTTTCAATAAAGTTTGAATAAAATCTAATCCTCAATCGTAATACTTATACAACCCCAAACAACGAGAAACAAAATGGATGTTATATTCAGCAAAGATGATGTAAAGACTTTTCAAGATATGGTGGATAACTGTGCTTTCGATCTTGGCAAGGGAGTAACCCAAACCGAGCGAAAACGAGGTGATCACACTGTGGAGGTGTCTTTTGATCGCAAGGGTAAGCACCTTGCACTAGTCGAGATGGTAGCCCATAGGGACTACGGACATATTGAAGCACCTATTGAAGCAATCGTCACTAGACGCTATCGAATGAGTGATAGGCATGGCGATTACTACCTTAAAGGCGAGATAATCAGAATGATTGAAAATAAATAAATAAAGTTTGAATAAAGTTGCAAGTTCATTCGTATATACTATGTAACCCAAACCAAAGAGAGCAAATAATGAAAACTTTTCTTATTCAAGCCTTAAACCGATACTACACAACACCACCACAATATATCACAGTGTCAGCAAAGAACGAATATAACGCTATCGGCTCTTTCCACAATGAGAACAAAGATTTAATCGTCAATAAAATAAAGCAAATAAAATCAAAATAAATTGAATAAAACCCTCTCTTCATTCGTATAATATATGTAACCAAGAAACAAAGGCTAAAACCAAGTGAAACTTTTTTTCAAATCGGACATTTTCTGTCCACTTATCACTTGCATTGCTCTCTATTCCATGTTATATTATAGTATAAGAAAAAAAATCTTATACATTCTTAAAATCTCCCAATCAACCAAAGGACAGTCCATGACTACTCAATCAATCCAAAATCAAATCTTCGCTACTCAACCTCTTGTATACGGTTATATGCTTAAACTCACTAAGAACCCAAATACTGCACATGACGCTTCTATGGAGGGTATTCTTAAGGCTATCGACAATGCCGATAAATACGATGGTTCTTCAAAGGTTTCTACTTGGGTTTGCACCGTTGCATATCGCTTATGGCTCGATAGTGTACGCTCTCACGCTAACAGCAAGACAACCTACACTGGAGATAGTGTCTTTATGGAAAATGTCGGTGGCTACTATGAGCATGATTTCGATGGTTCGGATGTGTCGGGTGTGTGGGCAATGGCTCAAGGTATCCTTAATGAAAAGCAATACAACTGCATTAAGTTGCATAGCGAGGGCATTAAGTATAAGGAAATCGCTAGTCGCCTTAACATTCCTATCGGCTCGGTTATGTCGGCTATCAGTGGAGCGAAGAAGAAACTTCGTGATAACCCAGTATTTAAGTCTGCTTTCAGCGATGTATAAAATCAAATAGAGCGTAACAGTAAAATCAAATAGCATGTTACGCTACCACCCCCCACCCCCCTATCGGGACTCCACCGTAACTTTGATTGTTACGGCTTGGGGAAGTCTCTCTTCAACACGTATACCATTTTTCCAGATTTTAAAAATTTTGACAATTTTTCCAGATTTGAGAATAAAGGTATACGTTTTGTTGTTTCTTAGTGATTTTTAAACGTTTGCTTACTATTTATTTCGTTAGCATATTTGCAAATACTAGGAGAAGACAATAATGAAACTTACAAAAAACAAATTACGCCAAATAATTAAAGAAGAGCTTGATCAAGTACTTCAGAAAGAAGGCTTCATGGATTCATTAAAAGGTGCATTCGGAATGGGCGGCGAAGAGCAAGAAGATGCTCCTTTGCCAACAAGACAAGGGGCAGTTGCACCAGAGTACTCTATGCCTAAAGGATTTGAAGGTGTACAGAGAGACGGAAGTGACAGTTCGGACTCAGGTTACATATCCGGAACATATAATGGCAAAGAATTTAGAATCGAAGTCGACAATCGTCAATCATATGGTATTGCAGCAATGAATGGGGATGATGGCTTAAGTAATCCTAGAATTAAGCGTCTTGTCAAGATATCAATTGACAGTGGGGGAAGTTTGGCTTCATTTAAAAACGCTCCAACTCAAAATGCTCAAGGCGGAGTAATCGAATTTGATCAAGAAGGAAATATTATTAGTGAAAGCAAACGACGCAAACAACGAAAATTTCGAAAAACAAGGAAATAGAAACTATGTCAAAAAAATATTCAAGCGATAACAAAATGCAAAAACTTTTCGAAGGATTTCGAAAGTCGCTTCTTAACGAAGAGTTGTGGTGGAGCAACAAAATCATTGATTATGTACTCAGTGGCGAAAACATCGTTGTGCCATTTGGATCGAATACAATCATTGGCTATTGGATAAGCACCAATAAGGCGCCCATAGGCATCAAGTATAGTTGGGAAGAATGGACAATGCCTTCCGGCGAAAATTATCGCTATTCTGATGATCCCGAAAAGGATGCTGCAGAAACTAAAGAACTTGGCAATACACTGATTGACATGGATCCTGCCACAATGAAACAATTTCTGATGTATCTCAAAAAAGAAAAAGGCTTGCGTAGAAGCGAATCAATTGCAAAGGAATGGCTTAATCGAATATTTAATGAGATTAGTCACAGAATGGATTCAGGAGAGCCTATTCCTCAATTACATGAAGGCGACATGAATATTCAGCATGACATTGGATATACCCCTTCAGGGCGTCCTGTCAGCAAGGCGCCTAAGCCTTCAGAGAGTCAACTTGAGTCTTTCAAGGCACAAGCACAGGAAATGATGGCGAATGGTACCCCAGAACAAGTAAAAATTGCAAAGCAGTTGATGTCTTCATTAGATAAGGGATCTATTTCCGCAAATGCTGCGCAAATTACTTTGGATACAATTGCCAGTTTATAAAAATTAATTTTTTCTCCATACTTATTATATGGCGTACTTCATTAATAAGATCATAATATTCCCTGATGGTACCGGGTGCATCCCACCAGAAAGCAAGTGCTGCTGTTACGCAGTTGACGAGCACCATCTATGGGTTGTCTTCCAGTATCCCATATTAGGCTCCAAGGAGCTTAAACTTCACATCGATGTTGTCAAAAAACATGGAATAATTTTGGATTAAAGGCTTCAATGTCTCTATTTATATGTAAAGTACCATTATCAAGGAGAAGTACACAATGAAATTATCAAAAGATTATCTTAAGAAGCTCATCAAAGAAGAGCTCAACAACGTTTTGGGAGAAAGTGAAATTTCTAAAAAGCAGGTTGGGCAAAACATTCAAGGTATGTTGGCGATGATCAAAGACAGTAGCCTAAAAGAAAAAGGCGAAAAAGAATTAATACGAATGTATGCTGTTGAAAACGATCCCATAGAAGTGGCAAAAAGAGCTATTGAAGTTCTTGAGCCCCTTGAATCAGAGGTTACTAACCCAGAAGGCTTTCAGACATATATGAAAGGCTTAAAAGGCTTTGTTGGAGTTTGATAAAACACTATATCATTGAAAAATAATTCAATTTATTGCCAAGAACGCTTTATGTCTAGACTATTTATACTATAGTACATGACATGGAGCGTTTATGGCTAATGATAAGAAAGATAAAAAAGTATTTCAAATTGATATATCGCAATTTGAGGAATTGCAAGACTTAGTTTTTCAATATTTCTTTATTCTGCAAGAATTCCTTACCGATCAAAATATTGACATTAAGAAGATAAAGATGGATATCGATTCGGATAAGATAGTTGTTGAAGGTGTAGAACTTGAGGAGGACTCTGAAGAGTCCACCGAACCTGACTTTACGTGGATCTAATGTATAGAAGCCTTAGATACACTTATGAAGAGTACCTAGATCTCACAAGAAACATTATTGGTTCTTTAGTAGTAATGGTAATGGGCGAGAAAAATTACGGCGTCGGTGTTGTCCTTAAACACCGAAGATATCACGGAGAAGTTCACATAAATATTGCATGGGTTAACTCTCCCCATTTTCGTTTTAAAGAGGAAAGAATGTTTGAGTGGCATAATTATGAGAGAGTAAGAGTTATATCTGCAACTAGGAGAAGATTAAAATGAACATAAAAGTTAAAATTCTTAATGAGAATCAAGAACAAGGCAATGAGGAACAGGAAAAATTAGCCGGAGACGTCAAAGGCGTCCAAAAGGCTGTTGGCGATAATCAAGCAAAGACTGCGATGGGTAAGATAAACACTGTCGACAAATTTGTCCAAACGTTGCTTGTGATGATCGATCAGATTGACGATAACATCGATCAGAAAAAGATTCCTCTCCTCATCAAAAAAGCATATGACGAGTATCGAAAGAAAGGAAAGGGAAACGTTAATGAGTCTCTTACAAGTATTCTGACTGATCCTGTTATTCTGGGTTCTCTTGCTGCTGCCCTAGGTGTAAGCGTTGCTGCCCTTAGAGGAGCCCTCTCAGGAGGTTCTAACTCTAGCACCTTGGACGACATCAGAGCTAAAATTGAAGCAGATTCTGCGTATGCTGATGAGCTTACTAGAGCCTCTAGTGAAAAGAGAAAAGCAAAAGAAAGAATTCGAATGGCGAGAGCACGAAGAAACTTGGATCAAATGAAAGCCGATAGAGCCGCAAGAATGGGAGGCATGGACACAGATAATCCTATGGGACAAATCTCAATGAATCTGGACGGCGGTGAAGCATCGCCTGAGCCTACACCAGAAGCAATTCAGCTTTATGCCAATATTGTAAGAAAGATACGTGGAAATTTTGGCATCAAAAATCAAGCAGAATACGACTCATTAGATGCCGGTGCAAAAATTACGATTGATCAAGCAATATCTGCTCAAGCATCTAGGCTCAAAAAGTTAAAGGAATTCGACGAAAGCGAACTTAAACAACGTGCGCTACAAAGTGCGCAGATATACGAGAACTTTAAAAGATTTCTCTAGTTAATGTATGGACAAGTCTTTACTACCCAATGTTGGAGACATAATAACTTTCTCTGGCATGTGGCATGCATCTTTAAATGTCGATAATGACGGGCAATTCCCAAATGGTATTGTAACGGCAATTCTACCATATGATGCAATGGAGAACTTTACTAGCGATAGTGAATTTTGGGGTACACTGGCTTATCCATTGACAATCAATAACATTTACATAGAAAACTCTACAGTCTATGTTGTACACTGGGCGACATCAAGCCAACACATAATTGCATCATATCGTCTTATCAATGAGGAATGGTTCTACAATGATAGTTTCCGAATAGTATCAAGAGCCTAGTTATTTTGGGGGTATTGGTGTTTGAATTGGTTAAAGTTTCTTCCTAGAATTGGAGATCTCTTTGTCTTGGAATATCATAGAGGCAGGAGAGTGGGTATCTTTGTGAGAAGAGAACTAAAAGAAATTGTTGATCATAGAAGAAACATTGGGATCGTCTGGGTTATAATGTGGATTCCAGTAGAAAGTGATAAAATGCCTTCATCTCATCTCTCTGAATTAACTATTATGAACTATTTAAAGACAGGGAAAGGAAAAATATATAGGAGAGATGATGAGATATAAAGTCAAGCTAAGTCCGGGAGATACACCAGTTTCGGCAAAAGCTTTTTTTGTTAAGGATGGCAGAGTCCTTATAGTTAAGCCAACCGGCAGTAAAGATAGATATGATATCCCCGGTGGAAAAGTTAAATTTGGAGAATCACGAGAGCAGGGCGTGTATCGTGAGTGCTTGGAAGAAGTTGGATTAAAGATAAAACATGCCAAATTTATAGGAGAAGATAAAGAAAGAGAGAAAGTTTATTTCTTAGTAACACAATGGGAAGGAGAGATAGTTCTACAAGAAGAAGAATTAGAAAAATATCGATGGGTGCCCATGGATGAGGTAGAAAATTATTATCTCACAAAGACTGCGTATAACGGTTTCATCCACTATTTATTGAGGGAGCACACTAATAGAGGAGGGTGATGTTATGGATACAGGATGGGAAGTATATTCTAAGATGGTACTTAAGCAACTAGAGGACTTAGGTAACAGTATGAATGGCTTGAGACTTGAAATTCAAGAGCTCAAATCAGAGATTGCAGAACTAAGAGGCAAACAATCCAACATACAAGATATAAAAGAATGGAAAGGAAAGATCGATGAAGTTTGTTCACCCTCACAACTAAAAGATCTCAAACAAGAAGTGGAAGAACTTAAATTGTTTAAAACGAAGGCTATAACCATATTTGCCGGTGTGCAGTTTCTTATGGCTGCTGTGCTATTTGCAAAAGATCTTTTGTAAATTTGAAATAACGCTTTTAACTAAATCCTCCTATTAGGGGGATTTTTTGTTTTTGAAACGTAGTTACAATATAGGGTTATTCATAAGGGGGTGTTATGTAATGTTCTTATTTTTCTCATTTTTATTTGCATGTCAAGATTATACTGTCGCTGGCATTGAAAAGCGACAAGCTGATATACTGGTTTATCCAGATCACATTAACTTTGGACATTTATTGTCCGGGATTGAATCAGATAGTCAAACTTTTATTGTGGCTAATGCAGGAGATGAGGATTTGAATGTTTTTGCTCCGGAGTTGGTTTCTGGTAATGGCAGATTCAGTCTACAGACAGAAGGTGACTCTTATGTTGTGAGTGCTGGAGAGTTGCAGGAATTTACTGTGACTTATATACCAGAAACATATGAATCTAATGGGGGCTACATAGATATCGTTTCCGACGACGAGGATGAGCCTCTAGTGATGGTAACGCTTGAAGGGTATGGTGATGCCCCAGTGATGTCTGTAACGCCCTTAGAATTCGATTATGGAGACATTAGTATAGGCTGTGATAATGAAGAAAGGATTACAATTCGAAACGAAGGTAACTTAGATCTCATCATTGATAGCATAACCCAGATGGTTACACAGCCAGTCGATATATTATTTGAGTTGGGCTCTTTGCCTCCTCCACCTTGGGTTTTGGCTCCGAATACAGAGCTAGACTTTTTAGTTTCTTATATCCCAACAGACATTGGTGCGGATGATAGTTCTATCACTATCATAGGCAATGATCCTGTGCTTCCGGAAGTAGAGGTTACGCAGCATGGGGATGGAGATGTAGAACAGTGGGTACAACAACAGTGGGAACAAGACGAGATACCAGTACTGGACATTCTGTGGGTTATCGATGACAGTGGCTCTATGTCGCCTTTCCAACAAAACCTCTCACAGAATATCGGATCGTTTATGACTGCCTTTATGTTGTCTGGTGCCGACTTCAATATGGCTGTAATTACAACTAGTGATCCTTACTTTAGTACTGTAGTGGATATGTCTTTTCCCAATCCTGAACAAACAATGTCTGGGCTGGTTATGACTGGGATTCATGGCGGAGGAATTGAAAGAGGGCTTCAAATGGCAAAGACAGCGCTTGATACAGGGGCTGCGTCTCCGGGGGGTAATTTCTTTAGGGCAGATGCTAAGCTAGTTGTGATATTTGTATCTGATGAACCTGATCAATCGATTGGTGGATGGAGTTCTTATCTCTCTTTCTTCGATAATATTAAGCCAGCTGGAGACTTCGTTCCTTTTGCTGTCATCGGCGACGAACCTAGTGGGTGTACATACAATTACAATGGACATCACAGGAACGCTACCTTTGGTGCTGGGTATTGGGATATCGTTGATTATTATGGTGGGAGTTGGTATTCTATCTGCGCCAATGACTGGGGCGTACAACTGCAATCACTTGCTAACGAAGTAACTGAAAGAAGATCATTTATGTTAGATAAACCTGATCCAATAGAAGATACGATCGAAGTTAAAGTTAATGGACAAATCACTTCAGAGTGGGAATATGATGCATCGTTAAACGCTGTAATCTTTAGTGAAGGGCATGTCCCAACTGAAGGACAGACAATCACCATAGACTATGCATTGTGGGGTTGTGGGGAAGAATAATAAAATTTTATTTATGTATAGTTTCTCTGAATAACTATTTATATCGTTATGTTTATATTGTTTTTTTCATTATTGTTCGCTGAAGAACCAGAGCCAATTGTAGACGAAGAAGTTCATCTGGAAATCAACGTTGATGCTCATATGGATTACGAAGTATATGTTGCGCCTGTACAGTACCACATATACAACGATTCAATTGAAGCTAAGATTCCTTATGACTCTGTATTTATGTATACCAATCGATTTGCCCATATGGCAAAAGTGAAGGCTGGTGCGATATACGAGCCCGTGTCAATGCATGGTGGTATCAAAGTTTACAATGAAGACACCATAGCCTATGTATGGGAAGGGTGCAATTATAAAAAAGACTACAGAGCATGCTCTTTTCGTAACAATCATTATTACTTGGAGACACACATAACTGTAGATGAGAATGAAGTATCAATATCTATGTCTTTATATAATCCAGAATTGCAAATTGTTAGTTCTAGTATGAAAACAGACAAGAAGGTTGTTAAGTGGATCAAGCAGCAAGAGCAAATTGTTAATAACTCTTCTAGAACCAACCCACTAGGCAGCAATAGATCTTGTGATGATAATTCTTGCACCACCGTTCCAGTTAATAGTGATGTTCAGGACAGTACTATCACCAAAAAGAAAGAGGAGCTTCCCCTTAAATGGGAAATGCCACCAAAACTTTTAAGCAAAATGGTACACCAAGCTAGCATGGGAGTGTGGGCAGGAGTGAAAATAAACTAATGGCTATTAAAGTAATATTAGAAAGAAAGAAAAAGCGATCATTGAGTGAAATGAATAGCGGATTAGAAAAGCTTATGAAAGTTATGGAAGATGGTAGTATCGAAAGTGGACTTCAAGCACTTGATCTTGCAATTGTTTTGGGCTTGGAAGATGAAGTATTAAAAAGAATACCTCCCAACTCAGATGGTTATAATAAAATGTCCCTTACCGGATTAGCGGGAAAGGCATCCCCAGAAATAATTGTAAAACTGTATAATGAAGCAATGGATGTACTAAGCGGTAAACCTCCTGTCTATTCAACTGGGCTTAGACTGCCTAATGAAAATTGGGTTTTTGAAGGTTACTTATTTAATATAGCGCATAATCAAAACACCCCCAAAGAGTTGCTTATTGAATTAGCAAAATATGATCAAGAACCGCCAATGACACATGAACATCATGCTGCTTCAGTTCGTTTTCATGTTGCAATAAACGATAATGCTCCAAAAGAAGCTCTTATGATTTTGGCAAACGATGAAGAAGAAGATATTAGAGAATTATCTAGAAAGAAATTAGGTGGTGAAAGCCATGAGGAAGAACAACTAGACGAAAAGAAAAAACGTAAAAAGATACGAGTACAAATTTTAAAAGAAAACAAAAAAGCGATAAGAAACATAGAAGAGTCTATGAGGGATGTTGTTATAGCCGGCGGACTAGCTCTTGGAGGAGCATATGATAGAACTGCCCAAGCTGGTGTAGAAGGATACGATACAAGAACTGTCGAAGTAGCACATGCTTTTGCGAAAAATAGAGTAAATAACACAAAAGATATTGATAAAGCCATATCATATTCAAAAGCTTTGGAAGATTTAGAAATCGTAAAAAGGACACCGGAAAATGAAAAAGCAGAAAGGTTAAACTCGGATGCTCAAAACTTACTAGGAGTTATTGATAATTTTTTAAAAAATGCTTCACCGGAAGATCTAAAGTGGGCGGATGGCTTAGTCAGAAATGCAAAAGACTATGTTCCGCCAAAATAAAACTATATAAAGTATTGAATTAAAA
>Ga0115012_10000496_pt1 | contig 22281 bp, 24 predicted proteins | sample TroAtlMetagenome_FD_88706 | JGI IMG/M metagenome (GOLD analysis project Ga0115012, IMG submission 88706) | Marine eukaryotic phytoplankton communities from Atlantic Ocean - Tropical Atlantic ANT10 Metagenome | ecosystem: Environmental > Aquatic > Marine > Oceanic | place: Tropical Atlantic...
ACAGGTGAGCGAAGCCGGAGCGGCCCATCTCTTCATCCTTTGACCCCACGCCGTACCACAGGTTGATGACGACCTGAGGCAGGCTGTCGTCGTGGTGGAGAATCACGTTCAGGCCATTGTCCAGCGTGTACTGCTCATGGGGGATGTCGATGGCGCTTGCTGTCATTGTCGTTGCGAGGATCACAGGTAACACAGAGGTCTCCTTCGTCGGACTTCGGCCTATCCCATCGGGCCTCTGGTCGCCGTCCTGATTATCCGTAAGGCATGGTCCTCACCAAAACAGACTGTCGCCACTTTACTGGGTATCGACCATGTAGGTTCGGTGGGGTCTGTGATGGGTGCACCGAATTTGAGCGCGCTGAGCCAGACATCTTGCTGATCAATCTTGATGCGCTGGGAGATGTCCTCAGAAACACCAGCGTCCTCCCTTCGATTCGAAGGGCATATCCACGGGCCCGTGTGACTTGGCTCACTCGTCCTCGAGCGGCATCCTTGCTGGAGGGTAATCCGCTCATCGACCGCATCATTCGGCTCGAGCCGGGCGTGGATACCCTCCTTCAGACGCTGACTTTCGACTTGGTCTTGAATGCTGACAAGACCATGGTCGCCGGTGGGCTGGCCATGTCTTGTCGGGCGACCGAGCGACGGGGCTTTGGAATTGATGAGCACGGCAGCATTGTCGCGTTGAACGCTGAGGCCGCGTACCTGTATCGAATGGGGCTCGATGATCACCTGAAGTTCAAGGTGAATCAGCGCTCTGCCCAAGATCTCTTGTGCGAGGCATTTGGCTTCCAGTACGCCCGAGACCCCTACGTTCTCCATGCGGAAAGGCCGGCCGGATTGAGGCGGCTTCGGGTCGGGTTCAACACCGGATGTGGACCCAAATGGCCGCTCAAGAAGATCGCCATTCCGACCGTAGAGGCGGCGATCGCTCGCATTGTCCATGAGACAGGAGAGCCTGTGCTGCTCTTGGGCGGACCCGAAGATACTCAGACCCACGAGGCGCTTGCAGAGCGACTGGGGGAGGCAGTGGTTCGAAGCCCCACCACGGAGGGCATTCAGGTTGGTGCAGCCCATATGGACCGCGTCGATGTTGTGGTCTCGGGTGACTCTTTGGGTATGCACATGGCCATAGGTCTCGGCAAGCACGTTGTGGCGTGGTTCGGTCCGACCTCAGCACCAGAAATCGATCTGTACGGGCGAGGTGTGAAGTTGATCTCCGAGATGGCCTGCTCACCATGCTGGTCGCCCATTTGCCAAGAACTCGTGCCATGCAGCGCGCGAGTATCTCCGGCCGCCATCGCGACGGCGGTTCAGGGTTGTCTGAATGAACTGGACGCGCCCGAATCAGGCTTGGGTGAGGGCGGGGGTGTTGATGCTATTCACCCTCATTCGGGTCAATAACGTCGACCTTTTCGCCCTCGTTTAGTGTGGGTTCGTTGTCCCGCTCTTCGACATCATCAGGCATGTCTTCATCTGGGTCTTCCGGCTGGTCGGACTCCTGCGAATCGTCGGGCACATCTGACTCCAGCTCGTCGTTCTTCTTCTTGTCTTTTTTCTTAGGCTTCTTCGCCTTTTTGGGCTTCTTTGCCTTCTTGGGCTTCTTCGCCTTCGGTGGTTTGGAGTCGTCCTCGGGCTCGTTGAGGGCATCCAGCATGGCCTGAGCACGCTCGAGCTCATCCTCCGCGAGGACCTCGGAGGTCATCACTCGCTCGATACTGATGTTCTCGATCCGGTCACCCGGAAGGAGTGCTCGAGCCACATGCATACCGTGAACCACCTTGCCGAAGACGGTGTAGCGGTGGTCGAGATGTGGCTGTCGGGACATCGTGATGAACCACTGGCTGCCGCCGGTGTCAGCGCCCGAGAGGGCCATGCCGATGGTGCCCGACTCGTATGGCCTGGGGTTCATTTCATCGGGAATTGTGTGTCCTGGTCCGCCGAACCCATCACCCCTCGGATCACCACCCTGGGCGACGAAGTTGGGGATGACCCTGTGGAATGGCAGGCCGTCGTAGAACCCTGCATCGGCGAGACGCGCGAAATTGTGTACGGTCATCGGGGCATCGTAGGGGTACAGCTCGATGACGATGTCACCGTAAGCAGTAGAGATGACGCCAGACCTTGCCTCTCGAACTGAGTCAATGTTTGGTCGTGTCCATTGCTCTGGCGTGACCTCTGCCCAGGCCCTGATGCATTGTGCGAGCTTCACACCTGCTGTTCGAACTGATGCATCCCGGTGTCCGAGCAGTTTGGGGAGCAGCGCTGCTGCTGCAGGACTCGATCGCTTCCTCGGTCGCTTGGTCTCGCAGAGTGCAGAGAGGGCGGTCACCGAGCTCGTGACCAGCTGAGGGGTCTCTCCGTCTCTGGCGAGGTTCAGGAGGGCCGCTTCGGTCTTGATGTTTGGACGATCCGTGAGCCAGTCTGCCACCGCTGCGAGGACCAACTCGTCCTCCGAGTTGAACAGCGATAGTGCCCGATAGGTGCCGATGCCGTCTCCAAGGATCCGATTGGCTGCCGCCATCCGGACACCGGCGCTTGGGTCGTTCAGGGCCAGCCTCAGGAGGTTCTCTGGATCGGCAGCGATCGCTGTGCCGGCAGCACGAATCAGCGGATCTTGCTCCTCGGCCATGTACTGGGTGAGGCTTGGCTTGAGGCCAGCCTGCACACGATTATATCGGGCCGTATCGTTCTCCCACCAGATCTCTGGAATGTCGAGTGCACGAAGCGCCTCGACGGCGGCTGCAAGGCGTGGGTCTGTGGTGTCGCCGTCTGCTGCGGGCGCAGCAAGGTCCGAGCCTGCCTGTACGATGGGGCCGAGCAAGGCGGGGCGGTCGAGGATGGGCATTCTACCGACGGCTTCAATGGCAGCCATCTGCACAGCGGGTTCCGAGTCATTGAGGAGTGTGGTGACTCCTGCCCAATTGGCTGAGACTGCAGCCCGAGCAGCACCGATACGAACTTCGACCGAGCCATGTCTTGCGGCCTCGCGGAGGGCAACATCAGCGCCGGGGTATCGGCTCGCAGCTCGGAGAAGCAGCGCCCGTGTCTCAACGTCGTGTTCTCTGCGGGCAGCGTTGATGAGTTCGTCGCCGATTTCTGAACCGCCGCTGTCCGGGCCAATCCGTGCGAGTGCGAAGGCATTGTGGTAGCGAATCAGCTTGCTCGATCTGCGTGTCTGCAGTGCGAGTGCGCGCACGACCCAGTCGATTCGTACGGTATCGATTCCTCGGACGGCCATCTGACCAAGTGCGCTTGCTGCGGTCGCAATCTCCTCAGCACTGTGGTCTCGATCGACGGGCTGCTGAGCGACATCGACGAGGAGATCGATGTCCCACGCATTACCTTGCATCCCGAGGGCGTGGAGGAGTGCAGCACGGACGTGTGTGTCACCCTCTATCTTGAGGCGCTGTCCAACGATCGCGCGGCTGCCCTTGATCTGCCCCAAGCCGAAGGCCGCAGCCATCCTGACGTCAACGTTCGGGTCACTGACCAGTGCGCGCAGCGGGCCGAGGGCTGACGCCTTGCGCGTCCGCGCCAGAGCAATGGCTGAGCGCTCTCGGACTTCTGCATCTTCGTCTGCCACGAAGGTGGCAAACTCATTGGCCTCTACGCGGGCCGTTTCCAGGCGCACAATCATGGCCTCCGTACCGGGAGGGACGGCGGCCAGTGCGGTTGAGATGAGCAGGGTAATCAACACCATGCCATCCTATCGGACGTGAACCCAAAGATGTTGACAGAACAGCTTCGTGGAGTGCGCTCGAGAGGCCAAGTAAAGGCCCTTGGGCGTATCTTGGACTCTGACGCGGACGCCAGAGCTGCAGCAGAAGCTTTGGCGGCATCTCAAGGGCACGGCGCAGTCGACGACCTCGACGGTAAGCGACTTGTGCGACTGCTGCTCGATAGGGCCTCGAGCGCTCAGGTCCGGACCAACCCAATCCATAGGGATGAGTCATTCACTTGCATGAACTGTGGTGAGGAGGTGCCGGCTGGTGGTGCGCGTGTGCGAGATCACTGTCCGTACTGTCTTCACGGGCGTCATGTGGACAATGTTCCAGGAGATCGTGCAGCCGACTGCGGTGCGGTGCTGGAGCCCCGCTCCTTCAGCGTCGTCGGGGGTCAGGTCACGATTACTTACGCGTGTCGTGGCTGTGAGCATGTCTTTCGGGTCCGGGCTCATGCGGACGACCAACTCCCCAAGGGGCTGAGGCTCAATGATGAGCGATAGATCTGTACGCACTTTGCAGGCTCGTGTGCTCGAGCACATTCGAGTCCAGGGGCTCTGGGAACCTGGGCAAACCGTGGCCATCGGCGTCTCAGGTGGCGTAGATAGTGTGGTGTTGATGCACCTCTTGCACAGGACTCAGCGGGCGCACGGTGGTGAACTCATCGTGATGAGCATCGATCACGGATTGAGGCCCGAATCGCCTAAAGAGGTCGATTTTGTTGCTGACCAGTGCGCGGCGCTTGGGCTGTGTTTTGAGGGGCGTACCCTCAGACTTGAAGCCGGCCCAAATCTGGCTGAGCGAGCTCGATTGGCCCGAAGAATCGCGCTCGAGTCATTGGGCGCTGACCGGGTGGCGACAGCACACCATCAAGATGACCAGGCCGAGACAGTGCTCTACCACCTCCTCCGAGGCTCGGGAATGCAGGGGCTGAAGGGCATGACATCACGCACTGGTCCTTGGGTTCGGCCACTACTCAGGGAACCCAAGTCGATGTTGGTCAAGTGGGCGGAGTGTGAGGGCTTGAGCTGGATGGAGGACCCCTCCAACCCAGCCTCTCAGCGCGGTGAGCTCAGGCGCATAATGCCCCAGTTGGACGCCGTTCATGGCGGCGCCAGCGGTGCGCTGGCGCGCTCTGCCCGCCTCCTCGCTCGAGAGGATGCCTGGCTGAGCGCGCTTGTGGATGACGCCTGGGAGCGTGTTGCCGTTGACGGTGGTCTTCATCGTGAGCGGCTCGCCGCTGAGCCGGATGCACTGCAGCTCAGACTGCTCAGACGGCTCATCGGGGCGCGAAGTGTGCGTGCTGATCAGCTCGAGGCGATTGTCGCTGGGGCGCTACAACACACCGGCAAGCTGGACCTTGGAGGTGGCTTGAGGGTGCTGTGTAGTGATGGAATCCTACGCTTGGATCGGCCATGATTTTGTGGTTGATCGGACTCGGGTGTACATCGTCCTCTCCACCACCTCCGGCCTTGATGATCGTGGTGGACCGGCTCAGGGCAGATGAATTGGGCGCCTACGGTAATCTACCAACCGACACACCAAGAATCGATGCCCTCGCCAGTCGGGGCACTCGCTTCACGCGCGCCTACTCATCCTCAACCTCGGCTGGGCCATCCCGGACCAGCCTGAGGTCGGGTCTCTTGCCGCCTCAGCACGGACATCGAGAGGATGGTGATCGGGATGGCCCATACGGTGATTGGGCGGCTCAGGCAGGGTGGGCTCCGTGTGATGTAGTAATAGATGTATCAGAATTCAATAAACGTAGCTTTGAAGAGCATAAATGTGTCTCTTCACGAGACGATTTATCGGTTGTATGGGTTCGTAGAGGAGACGCTGTTGGTCTTGCAGAGCTCGATGCTGTTGTCGGTCAGTTGGCCGACTCATGGGAGTCGAAGCATCCCAACAGTATGGGTTCGCTTGTGGGATTGATTGGCCGCCCAAGTGGACTCAGGACCGAGTCATATGGGCTGCTTACGGATGACCTTTTGCGGGTGCCTCTCATGCTCTGGGGGCCAGGTCAGCCGACCAACTGGGAAATCGATGAGGTCACGAGTACCGTGGACCTTGGTCCGACCATGGCCAGGCTGGCTGGAGCCAAAACGGTTGTCACCGCTGAACACTCAGGCCGGGCTTATCATGAGTCGACGGTCGGGTACACGCTGTTCAAGGCTCGACCTTTGACTGGATTTACCCGCGCCGATGGGCGGTATGTTGAGGGCGTACATGGGCGATGGTATCCAGCTCAAGGAGAGGTGATTCGTCACTACGAAGAGCCTGAGTCGATCCATCCACAGGCAGCCGGGGAGCTGAAGGATCTGACGGCAGCATATGGCTCTGGTGAGGGATTGCCGGACGATGCGTGGGTATCCATTGTTGATCCGGCTGAGTGCAGGCTTGGAGTGGAACTCATCACAAAGCTACGGGCCGCACACGAACGGGGACGGCCACATGCCGCTGGACGTATCTTCTCCCGATTGGAGCGTGAGTTCCCTGACGCTCCAATACTTCAGGTATTGAGGACTGAGCTGTCGATTAAGGCCGACTGAAGCACAGTCAGACTGGCTCACTACCCACCAAACAGGGTCACGGTTCCATGGGCCCGTTGACTGTCTCCTCAGCAGAGGCGCACATTCGACGCGCCATCAAGAACTGACGGTGTGCTCGAGCACTGACATCAGGGTGGCGCCGAGTGCACCCGTCTGGGCTGCTTTACAGGTGTCGGCCTCAGCCCTGGATCATGGCGCAGAGGTCTCGAACTGCAGAATCGAGACCGACGAACACTGCCCGCCCGATGATGCTGTGTCCGATATTGTATTCCGTGATCTCAGGTACTTGCTCGACGAGGAGTGGAAGGTTGTGGTGCGTCAGACCATGGCCGGCTGCGACTTCGATGTCGAGGTGCATTGCAGCTTGTCCTGCGTCGATGAGACGTTCCAGCTCGGCAGGGCCGTCGTCGGCGTAGCTGGCGGTGTTTAGCTCCACCATATCGATCCCCTCGATGTTGCTGGCTTCAATCTGTTTGAGGTCGGGGTCCACGAAGAGACTGACCAAGATTCCAGCGTCGACGAGTTCTTGTGTGGCCCGTGCAATGAGGTCTCGGTTCGCCAGGACATCGAGCCCGCCTTCCGTTGTGACTTCACCCGGGCGCTCGGGCACCAGGGTCACCCGATGCTGGCGCCCGCCGCTCGCACCATTCCCCAGGACGGCTTTGGCGATACTGAGCATCTCGTCGGTGGCGGCCAACTCGACATTGAGCTGTGTCTGAACCGCGTCGCGAAGACGAGGAAGGTCTGCATCTTGGATGTGACGGCGGTCCGAACGGATGTGACAGGTGATCTGGTCGGCGCCGGCGAGCTCCGCAACCATCGCGGCTGCGACGGGGTCGGGGTAGGGCGCTCGTCGCGCTTGACGAAGGGTGGCGACGTGGTCGATGTTGACGCCGAGTCTGCGTGGCATGTTTCCCCCTGGGGTAGGGAGTCAGCCTATCCTGATGTTGGCCGATCAGGGAGAGCGTTCACGATCGCATCGGCCATCTCTTCTGCCGCATCGCCCTCAACCATGACGCGGACCAATGGCTCGGTTCCTGAGGCCCTGAGGACCACGCGGAGGCCGCGCTGCTTGGCCTGTTCGAGTTCGATGATGGAATGATCCACAGCCTTTCCGCGGATGTTTCGCATGACCTGTGGACGTCGAGTCCAGCCGTGTGCGGGTAGGGGACCATCGCCGCATGTCGCGAGAACCCGTAGAGCCGTGTCGATTCCGCAGCTTGTGGGCATGCCGTCCGTGAGAATGATGTGGCCCGAGGGCTCACCACCAATGGGTGCGCCAACCCTCATCATCTCAGCGTGCACTTTTGCGTCGCCGACGCCAGTTCTCACAAATCGATCCCCAAGTGCCTCTGAGAGGCCACCATTACTCATCACTGTACCGACGACGGGATGCTGGGTTCGCTGACAGAGCATCCAGAGCAGGTCGTCCCCATCGAGGACACCATGCGATGGGTCCACCATGACGAGTCGGTCGGCATCACCATCCAGGCAGATCGCGAACTCACACCCTCGCAGATTAGTCGGCGGTGACATGGCGCCCACCCCATCGTTGATGTTGTGACCATCTGGCGAGGCCCCGATGCACACCACCTCAGCCCCCAAAGCCTCGAGGGCAATGCGCCCAGCTTCGCTTCCGGCCCCATGTGCCGCGTCCAGCAGGATTCGTCGTCCGGTGAGGTCTACCTTTGGCAGTCGATCGAGCCACGGTGCCAAGGGTGAGGGGTGTGGACGCGATAGCCCCCCGCTGCGTTCCTGTGGAGCGTCCATGGCAGCGAGTAACGGAGGGAGATTTGTGAGCTTCTCGCCGTTGGAGCCGACCACCTTGATTCCGTTGTCATGCGCTGGGTTGTGGCTCGCCGTGATCATGACACCGGCTACCGCTTCGGGATCGGCGGCAACGGCGGCGGATACCGCGGCTGTCGGTAGTACACCCAGATCCAGGACCTCCGATCCACACGCGACCATCCCGCTCGTGAGGTGTGCCTGTAGCATTGGTCCGCTCTCTCGAGTGTCTCGCCCGATGAGTACGCGTCGGCCTTGTGACCAGCTCCCGATTCCACGACCGATGTGGTCTGCTCCCGCCGCATCGATGGGCCAGTGACCCACCAGACCTCGGACACCGTCGGTACCAAAGCGAATTGAGGCGGTCATTGGGTCTGCTCGAGCACCACCTGGCCTGGATCTATGCCGATGACCTTCACACCTTTCCCACCTTGGTGGACGACCTCGAGGCCTGTAGAAGGGGCTTCTGGGTCAAAGGCCACGACGAGCGGCTTACCGACAGGCGCAGGGGTAGGGATATGTGCCTGTACACTGAGGCGGTCTGAGGTGAGGTCGCGCATAACGGCTGCGGGGCCAGAGAGTGTCACGAGTGCCTTGGACGGCGCGGCTTTCCAGCCATCGGATCGGGCCATCACTGGCACGTCATTGAAGGTCTTCTCCGCAATGATGGGCTCGATCTTGACCGATGTCTTTAGGTTTTGCTTCTCGACCGGACGAACTGTTCGCCACTTGGAGGCCAGCGAGAGGGTGAGCTCTTTGTCTTTCGTGAGGCCCGTGAGATCGATGACATCGGTACTGATCTCAGCGATATTTCGGACCAACGAGCGAGGTCCTGCAATACGCACAGTGCTCGGGCTCACACTCACGGACACCAGCCTGTAGCCTTGGGCGACATCTCCAATGGTCGCGGGTGTGACACGAACGGTGCGCTCCATCCGCTGGTCCAGCTCCACGTCTATTCCAGGTGGAGAAATCTGTACGACCTCCACGCCCTCAGGCATGCCTTTGAGTGCCCGCTCGCTGAAGTCGACGCTGGCCATTCCCGTCTCTGCATCAGAGAGGTCCACATCGTATCGAAGGGTTCGCTTCTTGACGTTGCGAACAAGGCCCTGAGGCCCCTTGATGGTGACGACGAGCGACTTGGGCACAGAGTCTACCCATGCATGATCCTCCGGGATGCTCCACTTGACCTCAGCTCGAGTCCTCTGGGATACGATTTGTTGGGTCTGTACCCAGGCCCAAATCAAGACCGCAAAGAGCATCGAGAGGACCTTGAAGGGTACCTCTTGGGTAAACAGTCGATTGACCCACCCCTGAAGCTGTTCGCGTGCAGTCGCCATGAACTACGCCTCCGCCGGCTGAGGGTCGGGCTCAGGTGTCGACTCCGGTTGAGTCACCTGGAGGATCTTCTGAATCTGCTCACGCAGTTCGTTTGCGTTCGCGGTGGGGATGATTTTGCCATCGACCACAAGGCTCACAGTACCGCGTTCCTCCGACACGATGATGGCCACCGCATCCGTCTCCTCGGTCAGCCCGATCGCAGCTCGGTGACGCGTGCCGAAGAAACGAGAAATGTCTTTGCTGAGGGACAGCGGAAAGAACGCCTGTGCGGCGGATATTCGATTTTTTTGGATCACGACGGCCCCGTCGTGCAGCGGACTCGTGGGGTGAAAGATGGCGCTCATGAGTTCATGCGACACAATGGCGTCGATTGCTGTGGCGCGCTCGACATACTCGTCCAAGTCTGCAGACCGTTCTATTGCAACGAGCGCGCCCACGCGCCGGCTCGCCAGGGCGAAGCATGCCTTCAGCAACTCTTCTCTCATCGCGGCATTTCCTGCATCGGAACGTCCGCCAACAAAAAGTCTCCCGCCCGCGCGGGCCAGTCCGCGACGAATGTCACGCTGGAAGAGGATGATGACCGCGAGCACGATGTAGACGAGGAATTTCTCGAGGAGCCAGTGCACGGACACCAATTCGAACTGATCAGCAAAGACGTACAAGCCAAGAATGCCCAGCAGACCGACGAGACTCTGCAGTGCCCGTGTGCCCTTCAGGATGAGCAATGCACGGTAGAGCAAGAACGACATGATGCCGATATCCAGCACATCGTTCCAGTGTAGCGATTCCCAGAGCCAGCCGAGCATGTGTATCCAGAGTTGAGCTGACCTTAGGGTACCTCTTGGGGCCGGATCATGCAGCCCCTTCAATCGCGTACAGCAGGTCCAGCAGCTGACGGGTGTGGGCGACGTCGTGCACACGGAAAGCCTGAGCGCCTTGGGCCCAGGATGCTGCGACCGCTGCGAGGCTCCCTCCGAGGCGATCGTTTGGGTCGTCTATGCCGAGTGTTTTACCGATAAAGCTCTTGCGCGAGGCGCCTATCAAGACGGGCAGACCAGTGGCCACGAGTCGCTTGGTGTGGGCCAGCAATCTCAGGCTTTGCGAGGCATCCTTCGCGAAACCAATTCCGGGGTCGATCCAGACGCCCTCGGAGCGAACGAGCGCTGCTCGCTCGGTGAGCCATGACGCCACATCCTCAACCACGTCGTCGTAGTCGGTGAGCGTGCGCATCGTCGATGGTGTGCCACGCATGTGCATGAGGATGGTCTGGTCGGCGTCAGCGGTCACCGCAGCCATCTCCGGGTCTGAGAGACCTGTGACGTCATTGATGATGGTCGCGCCAGCCTTCAAGGCCCGTGCTGCAACGCTCGCCTTGCTGGTGTCGATGCTCACCACAGCCTCGTGGCCAAGTGCTTCAATGACGGGCCGCACCCGCTCCCACTCTGTATCTGGGTCCACTGCAGACGCGCCCGGTCTTGTGGACTCACCGCCCACGTCGATCCAGTCTGCACCGGCCTCCAGAAGGGCGACCGCGTGGGCGACCCCGTCACCATGCTTCCCGCCATCTGAGAATGAGTCGGGTGTCACGTTGACGACGCCCACCACGATGGGGGCGGGCCGGTGTGGCATCAGGCAGTCTCGGGTACCGGGTACACCGGCTTGAGCTCGACCACGATGCCCTCGAACTCTTCGCCCTCGACCGTCTCCCGGTCGAGCAAGACGTTCGCGAGACTCTCGAGGATGTGGTCGTTGGTCTCGAGGATGGTCATGGCCAAGGCCTCGCCCTCTCGTGTCATGCGCTCCACTTCTTCATCCGCGAGCTTGCTGGTGGCCTCCGAGTAGTTGTTCACCTTGCCGTAGTCGCGACCGAGAAAGACCTCTCCATCACTGCTGAGGGTTCGGGGACCGATCACCTCGGACATGCCAAAGCGTGTGACGGCACTCGTTGCCAGCTTGGTTGCGCGCTCGAGGTCGTTCTGGGCGCCGGTGGAGAAGTCGTTGAAGATGATGCGTTCCGCCACTCGTCCGCCCATCAAGATGGCGATCTGAGTCTTGATCTGGGTGTGGGTGAGCCCAAACTGGTCCTCTTCGGGCAGCATCTGGGTGAGTCCGAGCGCGCGACCACGCGGGACAATGGTGACCTTGTGGACTGCATCGGCGCCCTGATCGACGAGAATCCTCGCCACGATGGCGTGGCCCGCTTCGTGGTAGGCGGTCCGACGTCGTTCCTTCTCCGGGATCACCATCGAGCGGCGCTCGGGGCCCATCGATACCTTGTCCTTGGCGTGCTCGAAGGAGCTCATGTTGACCTTCTCGAGTTCGTTGCGTGCTGCGATGAGCGCGGCCTCGTTGACCAGGTTCTCGAGGTCGGCTCCAGAGAAGCCTGGTGAGCCCTTTGCGAGGACATCGAGATCGACGCTGTCATCCGTTGGAATCCTGCGTGTGTGGACGTCCAGAATCCCGCGACGACCCTTCACGTCAGGGTTGCCCACCACGACCCGCCGATCGAATCGACCAGGCCGAAGGAGGGCGGGGTCGAGCACATCAGGGCGGTTGGTTGCGGCCATCAGGATGACGCCTTCGTTAGACTCGAAGCCATCCATCTCTACGAGGAGCGCGTTCAGGGTCTGCTCGCGCTCGTCGTGACCGCCGCCCATTCCCGCGCCGCGATGGCGTCCGACGGCGTCGATCTCGTCAACGAAGATGATGCAGGGCGCATTCTTCTTGCCCTGCTCGAATAGGTCACGTACCCGGCTGGCACCGACGCCAACGAACATCTCGACGAAGTCAGAGCCGGAGATGGAGAAGAAGGGGACAGCGGCCTCTCCGGCCACGGCGCGAGCCAGCAGGGTCTTGCCGGTACCTGGGGGGCCCATCAGGAGGACGCCCTTGGGGATTCGTCCCCCCAATCGAGTGAACTTCTGGGGCTCCTTGAGGAACTGGATGATTTCAGCGAGCTCTTCCTTGGCTTCGTCGCATCCAGCGACGTCGTCAAAGGTGACCTTCCTCGTCGACTCATTGAGCATCTTGGCCCTGGATTTACCGAAGCTCATCGCCTTGCCGCCGCCGGACTGCAGCTGCCGCATGAACAACAAGAACAAGACGAAGATCAGAACCAGCGGCAGCGCGGTCGAGAGGATGGTCATCATGCCGCCGTCGGGCTCGCGCTCGAAGTTCGGGATGATGTCGTTTTCTGAGAGCTGCCTGACGAGGAAGTCAGAGTCGGCTGGACCTACGGCCCGAAAACGTGTGCCGTCATCAAGGGTTCCTGTGAGCTCTTGCCCCCGAACCGTGATCTCTTTGACCTGTGCTTGGCGTGCATGCTGGACCACCTGTGGGAAGGTGAGTTCCGCTTGCTTCCTGCGTGCATCCTGTCCGACCAGGGTGAATGCCAGCATCACCACCAATGCCAGGAACACCCAGAGGAAAAGTCCGCGACTGTAGCTCTTCATGAAAACCTCAACACGGCGCATCGCCGAGTGCTTCCAGGCTATCTCGGCCCAGCCGGACCTGCACCGTGATACAGCGAGCAAGCTGAAACGGAGTCTACGGATGCAAAGCACAGTCGTTCTTGCTGGTGGCGGAACCGGTGGCCATGTCTACCCAGCGCTGGCCATGGGTGAGGCGCTTCAGGCGGCGGGGCATACCCTCAAATACATGGGTGACGCAGGTCGCCTAGAGGGCAGGGTTGTTCCGCAGACGGACATCGAATTCATCGCCATCCCTGCAGTGCAGTATCCGCGCGGAGGCATCGCAGGAAAGTTCGGTTTTGCCCTCGGCTTGTTTAAGGCGATCATGAGGAGCCGGGGCATGCTGAAGGCGGCTGAGGCTGACTTTGTGTTGGGTGTAGGAGGCTACATCTCAGCGCCACCGATCCTCGCGGCCTGGACCCTTGGTATTCCCACCGCGATTCATGAAGCGAACGTTACTCCAGGACTGGCGAACCGGCTCTGCGCTCGCGTCGCCAAGATGGTTCTGTTGACCTACGAGGCGACCGCGGGTCGGCTTCCTGGCAATGCCCCTCGGGTCACCGTGGGCTGTCCGGTCAATCCGAAGGTTCTCGAGGGTGACCGCGAGGCTGCGGCTGCTCGCTACGGCCTCGACGCCAGCAAGCCTACATTGCTCGTCGTGGGCGGCTCTCTCGGTGCAGAGACCATCAACCGCATAGCGATGGCTGCTGCGAGGGTTGATGGCCGTACCTACCAGGTACTGCACGTGACCGGCCCGAGGTACCACGCAGAGATTGAAGAGGCGCTGAAGCCGCTTCCCGAGGGTGTGACCTTGGTGGACTATGAGAATCGCATGGCCGACGCCTACGCGATGGCTGACCTGGTCTTGTGTCGCGCAGGATCATCCACGCTCGCGGAGCTCACTGCCATCGGTAAGCCGGCTGTGCTCGTGCCGTCTCCCAATGTGACGGACAATCACCAGGAAGGAAATGCTCGAGGCTTAGAGGAAGTCGGTGCGGCGGTCGTCATGGTCGAGCATGGTCTCAGTGTGGACAATGCTGTGGCCCAAATCGGATCGCTCATGGCCGACGCAGATACCCTCAGTCGTATGGCGGTCAGTGCCAAGGAGCAGGGACACCTGGACACGGCAGAGCAGGTGGCTTCCCTGCTTGATGAACGGTTTCTGGCCCAAAGCTGAGGCCATCACATTTGGGCGCAGATTCGACCGATGAGTCGTGACCACGGGACGGTGCCAAAGCTGGTGCTATCCGTGCTTTGAGATGCGTTGTCGCCGACCAGTGTCAGTCCATCACTGGTGGTATCGGAGACCCGCTTGATGATGCGGATGTCTTGTCGGTACGGATGCTTGCAGAGCACCAGGTCACCAATCTCGGCCTCGTCAGAGGGAATCACCAAGACGTGATCACCATCAGTGAGGGTCGGTGCCATGCTGTCTCCACTGACCCTCACCCGAATTCGTTTACCCAGTAACCACAGCAACAGGTCAGAGGGTCTACAACGACGAACGGGCCGCCCACTCTCATGGACGGCCCGCTCAGTCATGTCGCAGTCCTTAGGATGCGGTGTAGTAGGCCACTTCACGGCCCTTGGTCGCCCAGAAGATGTTGTGGATCTTCTCGATGGTCTCCATCATCTCCTCAGCGTGGGCCAAGTTGACCTCAACCTTCACGTAGCTGCAGAGCTTTGCGGCTTTCCAGAAGATGTCGTGGAGGTCAGGGTAGGCCTCGAGGTGGTGGGGCTTGAAGTAGTCTGTCCACAGAACCAGGAGCTCTTCCTTGGCGATGTGGGTTTGCTCTTCCTTGATGGCCACGTAGCGGCTCACCGTGTTCAGGTATGCGGCCCAGGCTGCGCCGTCGTTGCCTTCGGGGGGCGCCAGTGCCAGGATCTTCTTGGTCATGGAGAGCCCGGCCTCGGCTGCGATGCGGGCGCTGGCTGGGTCGTAGACGCCGCAGGGGCCGTCGCAGTGGGCTTCGGCACTGTCAGCTGGGAGCTTTTGGTTGAGAATCTTGAGCGCAGTCTCGAGCATGATCGACTCCAAGTCGTTGATGGTTGGGATGAACCAGTACTCGATTTTGGACGATGATTCAATCAACGATTTCTGCCAGACGCATCGCTGTACCCAGGGCATCATCGAATTGTTCAGGGCTTAGGCGACCTGTTTGCGTATTGAGCGGAGAAGGGTGGAAGCTATCTACCATCACGAGTTGACCCAATTTATGGACCGCACCATGGGAGAATCGGTAGGCGCTCAGTTTCTCGTTGAGTGCCCTAAGGACGGCGTTGTGGGCAATCCCTCCGAGCGCAAAAACGACCATCGGAGTCGCCAGTTCGTACTGTGTCCACTTCTTGACGCAGCGTTTAATCTCTGTGGTCGTGGGCAGGTTCTTGGGGGGGAGGCACTTCACTGCATTTGAGATGCGAACCATGCGTGGTGTGTTGTCCTCTCCCAAGCAGCCCGCTGCTCGGAGACGCGTGCAGAGCCAGTCTGCAGAGCGATCGCCGATAAACGGCACACCGGTCCGATTGGCACCTAAGCGTCCGGGAGCGAGGCCAAGGATGAGCAGCCGTGCATCCGTCGGGCCGATGCTGGGCACTGGACGGTTGTGCCACTCTGGGTGGGCAACTCGTAGCTTGTCCAGGTGTCGCGCCAGGCGCCGACAGGAGCGGCATTCCAGGAGGTCACTCACTGCAGTGCACCGCCGCAGCTGGAGCCAGCGCCGGCGGTACAGCCCAGGCAGTGTGAGTCAGTCCGGATGCCGGTCGGTACGTTCTCGCAGAGGCTATCGATTTCCCAGATGTCTCTGCCCACGTCCATGTCGAGCATTTGGTTGAAGTCGCAGTCGAATAGGCGGCCGTCATAGCCGACGCTCAGCATGCCGCGACACATGACGCCGGACACAGCGGCCGGGTTGAAGGCGTTCTCCAGCAACTCGGTGTAGGTGTCGAGCTGCCCGTGTCTTACGAGATCACGCCGGAAGCGTGAGATGGGCATGTTCGTGTTGGTGTACAGCGAGTTGAAGCGGACCCCAAAGTCCTCCATCAGTCGTGCCTTGTAGGCGGACTGAAGACCCTCTTGGTCGGGAGGTAGGGCTGGGCCGAGCGGGTTGTAGACCAGGTTGAGGGTGAGGGGTGAGTCAGGTTGGCCGTACCCAAGCCTGTTCAGCTGACGAAGTCCAGCTATGCTGGCCTCAAAGACGCCATTGCCCCGCTGCTGATCAACGTTGTCGGATCCGTAGCAAGGCAGCGATGCCACAACCTCCACGGAGTGCGCGGCCAAGAACTCGGCAGTATCTTCCTGGCCAGGCTCACTCAGGATGGTGAGGTTGCAGCGATCGATGACGTGGAGGTCCATTCCACGTGCAGATCGCACCAGTTCCTTGAAGGCCGGGTGCAGCTCAGGTGCCCCGCCCGTGATGTCCACGATCCGGGTGCTGGGGCTTCGCTCCAGCAGCCACAGGATGCGAGCGATGACACTGTCTGATGCAGCCTCGGTACGGGTCGGAGAGGCATCCACGTGGCAGTGACGGCAGGCTTGATTGCATCGCCGTCCAAGATTGACCTGCACGGTCTCTACCGCACCACGACGGATGGGACTCAGCCCGTGCTGTCTGAGGGTACGCTGGAAGGCGTTGGTCATGGTGGTGCTCCGAGGGGAGGCTAACCTCTATCGGCACTCTCGGTCCCTCGTCACTGTGGTGTTCGCGTCAGCTGGCAACCACCACATTTCCGCCGGCTCGGGCCCCGCCTCGCGCAGCTTGGTCCGCTTTGCTCAGGAGGTCATTGAGAGGCTCCCGGCCCTCGCGAGTGGCACAGCCCACTCGGACAGTGAGACGGAATCGACCGTTGGGCGATTGGAAGACCATCCGCTCAATGGATTGTCGGAGGCGCTCAGCCACGGCGTGTGCGTCTTGTTCGATCGCGAGCGGTAGGAGGGCGACAAAGCGGTCAGACCCTTCGCGAGCAGCCACATCGTCCCACCGCAAGCAACGCTCGATCTCGGTGTGGATGGCCGAGAGGACTGCATCGCCGCAATCTCGTCCGAGGGCATCGTTGACCTTCCTAAAGCCATCGACATCGACGAAGAGCATGCTGACTGGATCGCCATCTTCAACCCAATCGTACGCCATGGCGAGGCAGCGCATGTTCGCGCCCCCGGTCACGGGATCCCTGAGTGCGGCTTGGCGGAGGCGGCAGAGCTCTCGCTCTTGGTAGGCGATCCGCTCGCTGAGGCGCTCCTCGGTGGTTTGGCCTTGGTTGTTTGGCGGTGCCTGCTGGACGATTCGGAAGTTGAGCGCTGTCACGATGGACTCCTCACTGATGTGTAGGAATACGGAAGAGTGCTCATTGATCATTAGTCCTGGGTAAAAAAAACCGCCGACTGGCGTCGGCGGTTCAGAAGAATCTCGGTTGAGGCTCAGGACACTGCAGCCTTGACCTCGTCGTAGTCTGGCTCGGTACCGAGGTTCGGCGCATTCCATTGGTAGGTCACATTGCCGTTCTCATCGATGACGAAGACTGCGCGGTCGGCCGACACGTAGCCGGCCATGCCTGCGAAGTTGTCGAATGGAATACCGTAGGCGTTCACGGTCTCGCGGGAGTAGTCGCTGAGGATCTTGAAGTTGAGGTCGTTCTTAGCGACGAACTCACCGTTCGCGAACGGGGAATCAACGCAGATGCCCAGGACGGTTGCCCCGAGGTCGTTGAACGCGCTGAGGGCGTCGCGAAAGCTGCACATTTCGCTGGTGCAGACACCAGTGAAGGCACCTGGGAAGAACGCAAGGACAACCTTGCTGCCACGGAAGCTGCTGAGGCTGACGGCTTCGCGGCCGGTATCAAGAAGGGTAAAGTCGGGGGCAGTCTGTCCAACAAGGCTCATGTTCTCTCCTTGGCGAGTTGGGTGAACACCCATAAAGCGGTGGCAGGATGAGCGCACGCTGGAGGTGAGACTTCAGTCTCGGGCGATTGCCTCTGCGAATCGGACGGCGTGTCAGCCCTCTGCCTGTACGAGGTTCTCGAGCCAGCCTGCAACGAGCGGAAAGCCCTCCTGCCGGGCCATCTCAGCCATCTGCGGGTGATCATGCTGAGCCGCTTTTTGGTCGACATTCATTGCCGCGATCAGCGGTTTCTTCGTGCCTCGGATCGGATCGTTCGTGACGGGAACACTGGGTTCCGGAATGAAGTCCATGCATCGAGGAACGTACTGCTGTGCCCTCAGCGATGCCTCGAAACGTTCATGCAGTCTCAGGCTGTCCCTCGATGCCCGCCATCTTCGCGAAGTTGCGGTAGCGATGGTTATTTTGGGCCTCACGTACGAATGCAGCCAGGAGATTGCTGGGGGTCATCGCATTTTTTTGGTTTGGCCGTGGTGGGGGCTTAGCGGATTGATCGTCGTCGGGAGCAGAGTGCGCCAACCATCAGCAACAGCCATGGCATGGCTCGATCGGTGGAGTTGTGTGCAGTCGAGCAGCCTGTGGTCGTCTGATTTGGTTGGTCGGTGACGGTGAGTTCAGCTCCAGTGAGGATGCGGGTACCATCGTCGACCTCGATGGCGTGCGCGCCGAGGGGTGCCGATGGAGCCACCACAATCTCCACATCCAGCCCGGATCCCCGCGTGTAGATGCTTTCAATCAGGACCCCATCGCCCATCGATACCGTCGGCGGATGACGATGGGAGAGGGGGTAGCCATCAAGCTCCAGAAAGATCGTCGTCTTGGCGCCTTGTCGTGCAGTGGCAGGGTGAGCGGAGCGTACCCCTGGCATTCCCTCGGGCGGCAGGACGTGAAACGCTGGCGCTGAGATCTCTTCTCCGTCCACTCGGACAACGGTCAGGGCGACAGGTCCAGGCTGGGCCCCCTCTGCAATGGCGGCAACGGCACGGAGATGATGAGCATCGATGACCGTCAGGTCCGTCAGGCTGATGTCCTCTGGTCCGGCCACCAGAGCGTCCGCCGTCAAATAGAGGTCCTGTCCCGTGAGATCGAGGCGCAGTTGCTCTCCAGGCCAGCCGGAGGCGGGTGAGATGGTCAGCACTTCGGGGATGGATGCCAGCACCATCAAGCCAGTGGAAGGAGCGCCTGCCATCACACCCTGTGTGGTCTCGAAGTGAGCGGTAACCGTAAATGTCTGCAGGCCGGCGATGAGCGGTACGATCGCCTCAAGCTCGCTGGTTCGCAGAAGGCTGACTTCATCGCGATGAACCTCGAATTCTCGAACAGTGTAGGGCGGCTCGGGCAGATCCCAGCTGAGGGTTGTCTGTGTGGCAGCCACCCGGTTTGTGTGGGTCAGGCCTGCGCCACCCAGTGCCACCGGTGCTGGTAGTTCGACCTCGAATTCGGCATCGCTGATGGTGGGGAACCGCTGTGTGTTGAGGCCATCTGAAGCCTCGATCCACCAGCGCACCACGGATCCGGACACTTGACCATCGATGTTGGCCTGAAACCCGCTCTCAGGGAGTGCACTCATCGGTGTCTGAAGCAAGTCGCCATCGTTCACCCGCCAGAAGAGTGTCGCGGATGGGATGGCTTTGTCATCGATGATCGTGGCTGTAATCGTGTAAGGGCCCTCAACATCATCTGTATCCAGCGGTCGATATACGTCGCTGATCTGTGGCGGAGCGACGTCGCCATCATGAAGGTGGATCTCCTCCACCATCCATCCTGGGTAGCTCACCGATGTTCCGGACGCGAAGGACAGGCGGAGCCGGGCCTCGACTCCGAGGTGGCTGAGGTCGAATACGTCTGTGCGCCAACTTCCGCTGGAGCCGGCGAAGCCGATGTCTGCGGGGTAGCCGTACACCGGGACCAGCCTCTCCCAGACACCATCGGCTTGGGCCTCCACCCAGCCTGCGTCACCGAGGTCCCCGCTCTCGGTTGTGTACCGATGGTTGAGGGCGAGCATCGGAAGCATCACTGTCGAGAGATCGATGGGTGGGAAGTTCAGGGTGTCGTGAGCATCGTTGAGGTAGTTCCCGTCGAGATTTGTGGCCCACCCGCTGTTCGCTTCTGGGTCATCGAGTGAACCCCACTCGAAGTGCAGCCCGCTGGATGGTGTGAACCCCATGGGTCCAGATTCAAAATCCCAGGTCTGCACCGTAGCAGCCCATCCAAGCGAAGAGGCGATGAGCCAAATCATCTGGACACCCTGTAGCGGGCCGTGATGGTACTTCCGACCGTGGGCGGGTGCTCAAACACGAGGTCGAGTCCGCTGAGTGTCCACCCAGTGTCCTGTCGTTCACCATTGATGGCCACTCGGGTGGATCCAACCACGGGCTCAGTCTGAAGTGCGAAGGAGCGTGGGAGGTGAGCGCTGAGATCCCCGACAGCAAGTTTGATTTCATCGAGATCTGGAGAGCAAATTGATGTCACTGCACCTCCAGTCTGAACCGCAAGTGAGCGGTAGCGAGGCGCAGGGATGGCATTGCCGCCAGCATCGATACACGGTTCATCCTCGGGACCCACGATCGCGCTGAATCTCGCTGGCTCAGGAGCATTGATGGTCGCAGCATCCAGTGCAGCCGCCGTTGTCGCCACAGGGTCGTCGCCGAGCACCCCGTCGCTCTCGTCGTCGCCGTCCGAAAAGACCACGACATGAAGGCTGGCGTCCTCGCGTCGAAAACCCCGATTCTCATTCTGGAGGGTCGGGGAGGAGAGCGCCGCCACGATGCTGGCGAGCCCGTGCTGGGGGACTGAGCCTTCGGTCCCGACATTGAGTGTCTGAGCGAGGGTGTCTGTCGTGTAAGTCGCCGGCGTCAAGACCCATGGTTCGCCTTCGAGAATGCCCTGACCGTCGGGTGTGATGACCCCCAGGTGCCAAGAGGTGTCAAACTCCTGCAGTCCCGCGATGATGCCCCCAACAATGGCGAGAGCATGCTCTTGCTCGGTACCCATCGAGGGGGTGTTGTCTATCAGCCAAAGGAGGTCCAATTGCTGTCTTGGGGCCTGCAAGAAGGTTTCTTCTACGGCGACTGAGTTGACCCGATTGGTGTCCGTGTCCCCGACGGAGAAGTCGGAACACCCCGCTGACGCAAGGGTCAGCGCTATTGTCGCTCTCGTGGCAACCATCGCCACACCTCTACTTGGCTCACCTTCTCATTGTCTCGCCCTGCGCGAAGCATACGGATTCGCCGGAAATCCCAGACGTTATTCAGCCGATAGTCACGGCTGGTCCTGATCACGCCGCCTGTGAACGCTGGGAAGCCGAGACGCTGGAGAGCCTCACGTCGGAACAGTGGCTCATTCAGCGGAACGCTGACCATATAGACGGTCTGATCAGCAACACGAATTCGTCCACGGGTAAATTGAATCTCTCTCCCGTGATTGCCGGAGAGGTCGCGGATGTTCTCTTGCTCACCCAGTTGCTCATGCAGTGCTGTGCGCACGGTTTCGAGTCGCTTTCCGCAGATATGTCGAACGTCCACGTCCACATCGGCAGGCTTGACGTAGACCCTCGGGGTCTCCACCACACGCTCCTCCTGAACATCCTGCTCCTGACCCAGAATGGGTGCGGATGGTATGCCGCTCAGCACGGGCTCGGGCGGCGAGCATGCCGAAGCGAGAATGGTCAACCAAAGGTGCATAGCTGGATTGTATTCGCCAAAGGGTTAGCTCGCCCGCATGCATGTTCATGTTCGTTACTTCGCGGTCCTTCGCGAGCGCAAAGGATGCACTGAGGAGGCGGTGACGCTCACGGAGCCGACGACCGTTGCGGCGCTCTATTCGGCGCTCTTTCCTCCGACGGATTCCGGCGCGTTGCCCGTGATGTACGCAGTGAACGAGGCCTACGTTTCGTCTGATCACGTCCTCGCTTCCGGCGACGAGGTGGCCTTCATTCCACCCCTGGGGGGTGGGTGATGGTTCGGCTGACAGAAACCAAGATTGATATCGATGTTGTACGTGCTGCAGTGTCACGTGACGAGGCCGGGGCTGTCCTGGTCTTCGAGGGTGTGACACGGAATCACCACGACGGTCGTACGGTGGTGCGCCTAGAGTACGAGGCCTATGCCGGTATGGCTGAGGCCCAGATGTCCGCAATCTGCACAGACGTCATGGAGCGCTGGCCAGGTGCTCGGATCGCCATGATCCATCGCATCGGTGTCGTTGCCGTGGGAGAGGCGAGCGTCGTTATTGCCGTGAGTGCACCCCACAGGGACGAGGCATACGCTGCGAGCCGCTGGGCCATCGATACCCTCAAGGCAGCAGTACCCATCTGGAAAAAAGAAGTCTACGCCGATGGCTCGGTGTGGAAAGCCAACGCGGAGTTCAGCGATGAAGCGCCCAGCCGATAGCCCCTTCCGCTTTCGCGGTAAGCATCCTGACGAGTATCCCCTGCCGGATCTCAACCCCCACATGAAGCTTCACTACGAGCTCGTGCCCCCAGTTGTGGTTGCCGAGGAGGCACCGAGCTTCAAGGGCC
>Ga0115012_10000497_pt1 | contig 22266 bp, 13 predicted proteins | sample TroAtlMetagenome_FD_88706 | JGI IMG/M metagenome (GOLD analysis project Ga0115012, IMG submission 88706) | Marine eukaryotic phytoplankton communities from Atlantic Ocean - Tropical Atlantic ANT10 Metagenome | ecosystem: Environmental > Aquatic > Marine > Oceanic | place: Tropical Atlantic...
TCCAAGTTTGGCACATTGCGATGCCGTTTGAGGGGGGAGACCATTCCATCGTTGACCTTTGGTGTACGAATTTTGGTCTAAATGGAAGCCTTTTAATCGCGAAACAGTCCTGCAAGCCTAGCGAGCTAAGTTAAAGGACTGTGACAAAGAGTAAAAGGCTTCCATTTAGACCCCTTCGGGCAGCGCCTTTGTGCCATCTATACTGCGTTGAATGTTTTCGATTTAGAACCACTAAACCGTCAAACATCCGCCTTGTCTAGATGGCACACAGACCGCTGCAAAAATGTACAACAAAGGTCAACAGGCCCTAGGGTTTCAAACTTTCTTTACTTTTTTACCATCCTTATTTTCCCCCTTTTTGAACTCAGGTCTTATTCTTTTCGTTAAACAAATTAAGTTAATAGTTGATTTAGTGGCTTAGGGAATAATTATGAAACATTATGCGGTAAACACAGAAGTAGAATGGGAATGGGGAAACGGTAGTGCAACGGGAAATATCAGAGAAAAATTTACCAATGATGTAGAACGCACGATTAAGGGTTCGTCAGTAAAACGAGAGGCTAGCGACAGCGACCCAGCATATCTCATTGAACAGGACGACGGTAGCAAAGTGCTAAAATCTCACAGCGAAATTACGAAGTCGTCTTAATTTGTTGATTAATAAACCTAAACGAAAAATACAGCGTTCTTTTTTCACTGATAGCGATGTCGTCAATATAGCGAAATCGCTCATTGGTAACGTCCTGTTTAGTAACGTCGACGGCGTACTAACCGGGGGAACGATAACAGAAACGGAAGCCTACCGTGGACATCATGATCTTGCCATGGAGAAACACCTGTTGCGGCGCCCTTCTTCGATAACAACACTTAAAAAGCAAGGCGGCGTTGCTTACATCTACACCATTTATGGTTCTCACAGTATGTTGAATATTGTTACAAATGACGCTGACCACACTGATTCAGTTCTGATCCGAAAAATTAAGCCTACAGAAGGTGTAGACAAAATGCGTGAACGTCGCGGCGTGAACACATCATTGCGTAATCTATGTGACGGTCCAGCTAAGCTGACACAAGCTCTTGCGATAACACCTGCGCTTAATGGTGAGCCTGTGTTAAATAACACTCTGATTTGGATTGAGCAAAGTAACCATGCCATTGCTAGTAAACATATCACTAGTTCGCATCGCATTGGCATAGACTACGCAAAAGACGATCAAACCGGTAAGCTAGGTGCACGGGATGACACAACCTTGCCTTGGCGGTTCACGCTTAAGTAGCGCACCTCAATTGAAACTACTTCGCAAAAGCGAAAGTCAGCTTGCAGTCGATGTATTTGAGCAATTTGTTTACCACCCTTGGCACGGCAATATCACCGTTAGCAATTTTTGATTCAACATAAATATCGCAGTCATCATATTGAATTTGCTGGCGAATAACGTAATCGTTGAGTTCGTCAAACAGGCTTTCTTTTAAAGGCACCATGCCAATGAACGCACCTGAGCCTTTTTCATCTACAAATTCTTCACGCTTACTAAAGTAAGCGCCTTCAATTTCTCGTTTTAGCGTATACGCCTGCATGGCATCTAATTTTGTTAAGCGAAAGTGCACGCTAGTTTGGGAGTCTGTCACTGGTTATCTCAGTTTTTCTTGAAGTTTATCTAAATGGCTACTGCTTTATTTCAACTTTCCAAGGCGGGTTCACTCTATTCTCTCCTGCCCAGTACAGCTTTATTTTGTTGCCAGAGGGATCTCTTAAAATGGCCTCTTTCCAAAGGTAGCGCTGCTGCGTTGGCGGCTGCTCAAAACGAATACCTTTTTCCACAAGAGAGGTATACAACTCTTCTAGCGCCTCGTGTTCAAAATAGATCACACTGTGATTTTGAGCACTTTCGCTTTCTAAAGAGAGCGAAAAAGTGGACGAGCCTTCTGGACACGTGAATCTGGCATAATGCGGTGTATCTACAATTTGAGTGAACCCAAGTGTAAGGTAAAACTCCACCGCTTCGACCATATTAGTAACGGGTAACGTGACTTGGTTCAATTCCATGAAGATCTGCTCCTTTTGTAAAATTTTGAAAGACGCCAGCCTAGCTGGTTTTAACTGAAAAGGTCAGCGTCCAGTCAATATAACCGTTACACTATCAAAAATAACGTAGCTGCTGTGGCCGCGCCCATTGTAAGGTTAAACTGCCGTCTTCGAGTTGGCGAACTCAACCACACGCGTATTTTTGCGCCTACCGCTGCCCAAAGCGAGATGCTTGGAAAACCAATCACGGCAAAAGCGGTAACAATCGCAATACCAGATTGGGTGTAGTGCTCGCCAGGCAGTGAAAACGTGCCTACGCTGGCTAACGCCATCATCCATGCTTTAGGGTTAATTAACTGAAATAATGCCCCTTCCCACCACTTGAGCGGCCCTTGGCGTTTGGTCGACTTAATTTTGTTTTCTACTAGGCCTACTGGCTCATCTACGGGGCCAGTGGCAATTTTGAACGCTAACCATAACAGATATCCCACGCCAAGCACTTTTAGCACACTGTACAGTACGGGAAATATGTTGAACAGCGCACCAATGCCCAGCAGTGTGCTTATCATTAGACCTGCGACACCAATTACAATACCCAGCATGTGCGGCAGCGAACGTTTATAACCGTATTGTGCTCCAGAAGCCAATAGCATCATATTATTCGGGCCAGGCGTTACCGTACTGATGAACGCGAATGTCGCAAGCGCGATGAGTAAAGATGTTTCCATGACAGTCCTTATGTGTTGAGGTGAGCAATGCGTTTCTTTAAAAGAAAGGGGTCGGTTAACCAAACGCTTGTTTTTCACCAACACAATACAATCATATTTTTGTATGCATCATACCCAAATACACTTAAAAACAACCATACAGTTTAGTCATGGTAACGTCTGTATGGTAGTTATTTCACCAATCTGTATGGTTAAAAGCTCCTGTCAATTAAGATATAGTTATCTGTATGCAGATAACTTCATAAGAATAAATATTGCGATGACGCTTTACGAAACATTAGCCAATGAACTTAAAGCCCAAATCGAGCGTGGTGTTTTTGAGGTGGGGAACAAGTTACCTTCGGTTAGGCAGCTGTCAACGGAGCATAAAGTAAGTATAGCTACCGTGCAGGAAGCATATCGAGTGTTAGAAGCGCAGCAACTGGTAGAGGCAAAACCTAAATCAGGTTATTTTGTCGCCCGTAGTATCTTAATAGATAACACCCCTAGCATGACGAAGCCTCCGCAACGCCCTATGGATGTGTCTCAATGGGAAGATGTGCTAGACACTTTGCTGAATACCTTCAATAAAGATCATGACGCTAAAACCCTGTGCCAGTTTCAGCATGCCATGCCCAACATGACTGCCAAAACCCTAAAACCGCTTATAAAACGCCTGCATGAACTCACCAAACATCGAGCCTTGGACGGCATGATATACGGTGACGTAAAAGGTGATGAAACTCTGCGAAAACAGCTAAGCCGATTGGCCGCAGCATCTGGCTGTGTGTTGCAAAGCGACGAATTCATTGTAACTTCTGGCTGCCAGGAAGCCTTATCTGTGTGCCTTCGCGCAGTGGCGAGCGCCGGCGATGTGATAGCGGTAGAATCCCCCGGATTCTACGGTGCTATGCAAGCTATAAAAGGCGCTGAATTAAAAGCGTTAGAGATCCCCACCGACTCTGAAACAGGACTGAGTTTAAAGGCATTAAAGCTAGCGCTTGACCAATGGCCGATCAAGGCCATTTTAGTCGCCCCAACGGTAAATAACCCTCAAGGATTTGTTATGCCTGAGGCGAAAAAGAAAGCGTTATATGAATTGGCCAGAGAGTACGACGTAGCCATTATAGAGGACGACATTTACGGCGATATTGCCTACGCCTACCCTCGTCCAAAAACCATTAAATCGTTCGATAAAGATGGGCGCGTTTTACTGTGCTCCTCGTTTTCAAAAACGCTAGCGCCTGGTTTTCGCGTGGGTTGGATAGCGCCGGGAAGCTATAGAAATAAAGTGCTCCACGTTAAATATGTCAGTAGCTCTATGTGCCCTACTCTACCCCAATTAGCTATAGCCAGTTTCATTGAGCAAGGCGGTTATGACAAACATATTCGGGCTATGCGTCACCATTACCTAAGTGCACGAGACGCACTACGTTCAGACATTAAGCGTTACTTTCCCGCCGACACCTGTATTAGCTACCCTCAAGGGGGCTATGTGCTTTGGGTAGAGCTAAACAGCCGTTATGACTCCGTGAAGCTGGCTGACGAAGCCAAGCAAAAAGGAATTTATGTCGCGCCAGGGCAACTATTTTCGGCAACAGGTAAGTATCGACATTGCCTGCGTTTTAATTTCATTGATAGTACGCAGGCTGCACGCACCGAAGCTATTCAGCGTCTTGGTGAGATGCTTGTTGCACAAGAAGCCTAATTTTTTATACAAAGTGCGTAAACCCAAAGGCAGTTGATCCACATCAACGCAGGCTAGCCGTAAGTCCACCAAAATAAAACCATCCAAACTAACCTGTGAAACTTTGTATGCTTACGTTAGTGAATAATACAGATGCGAATGATGACATTGTGCCTGAAGCACACGGACTATACCGTCTGCATTTAAAGCCTAACACGCAAATGGCGATAGAGAATAAGCCCGTCTTCGGTGCGAATATTACGCTACATAGCAGCGTATTGAGGCACGATAATTTTGTGGCAACGCCAGATAATATATTAGGTTGGCTGGATCACTGCGGTTTGTCACACTTTGCAGTGAAAGCCGAGACCGACAATTCAGAAAGTGAAGACACGTCTGTACTTTTGCCTTCACAGTTTTTAAATGCCGAAGGCGGAATTTTGCGTGTAACTGCCCCCACTCGCATTTATCTAATCAGCAAAACCCCAATTGATATTAACAAACGCGGCCTGTGCCTTTTTACGCCAGTAAAATAACCACACAGAAATGTACTCTGACCCCAAAATTTTGGGGTCAGAGTACATTTATTTCTATTCAATCTCTGGGGTGGCGTTTGATGTGCTCTCTAGGTGCAGGCTAATCGCTTCAGACAGCCCGGAATAACGCTTATCCACCCGCTGAACCATGTGGCTAAATGTAGCGGTGTCAGAGATGATTAAGCAGCCGTCTTTGGCACGGGTTAACCCTGTGTACACTAGGCCTCGATGAAATAAGTTGGCGGCTTTTTCGCTATCAGGCTTAGGTAAAATAAGCACAACATGATTAAACTCAGAGCCCTGAGATTTATGTATGGTCATGGCGTACACAGTTTCAAACTGCGGTACTCTTGATAGCGATATGCTGCGCAACGCTTGCTTTTGCTCTAGCGTATTGTCAGCACTGTCTCCCGCATTTGCCGAAGCTTTCTGACTTGAACCGTTTTGACCCGAAGCTTGGCTATCCTGGTAAAACCACGCATATAGCTTTCCTTTGCTGTCAGGCCAGATTACACCAACCTCACCGTTTGATAGTCGTTGAGGATGATGATTCTTTACAATCATAATGGGCTGACCTTGATAGAAATGGCCTTCCCGCTTTCTGATTTTGTGCTTGATAGCATCGAACACCAAATTATTCAGGCCTTCTACGCCCATTCCGCCCTTGCGGACCGGGGTTAGCCACCTAACCACATTCAGACGATTAAGCGCCTCTTCGGCACTGCCAGCATCAAAAATAGGCAGGAAGCTTTCTTTGGCCAACTGGTGTAAATCACGGCCGCTAACCTGGTGCTCTGGCCATAGGTGAACGCCAGATTGTAGTCGCGATGCCGTATTTGAACCAAGGCCCGCACTTTCGTTATTGTCGCCAGCCTTATCGGTAATAGCGGCAAGTGCACCGCTTGCATTACCTCGTTGTATGGCCGTTGCAACTTTAGCCACCTGGCCCTTGAAGCGCTGAGGTGCTTGAAGAGTTGCTACATAACTTTTTGCCTGCTCATCAACCGGTAACAAGGGCAGATGCGGGCATAGCGTAGCAATGTGCTGTCTCATTAACGATGGCACGCCACCTAAAGAAAGCGCGTCGTCATGACTGTTAAAACTAAGTGAGCTATGTGTGCTGTTTGTGCCATTTGACACATTCGCGTTGTCATCAAAACATGCTGGCCCGGTACTAACTAGCTGCTCTAACACGTTGCCAAGCTCAACCGCAGGAAGCTGATCTGCATCACCGATAAAATAGAGCCGTGCATGGTCTGGCAATGCTCGTACTATACGTGTCATTAGCGCTAAGTCGACCATACTTGCTTCATCGACAATGAGTACATCTGCTGCCAATTGGTTGTGCTGATTGAACTTAGTCGATACACCGTGCTCGCGCAATCCTAGTAATCTATGTAGCGTCACAGCATCGGTAGGCACGTTGTTAAGCACTGTGTCGTCCAACTTGCCGCGAAGCCCGTCTATGCTGTTCATGATAGATTCGGTCATACGCTGTTGCGCTTTACCTGTAGGCGCTGCCAGCACAATTTTTAAGTTTTCATCGCAAGCCTGTAGCGCCAGTAATAAGCGCAATACAGTATAGGTCTTACCTGTTCCTGGCCCACCGTTTATAACGCAAAAGCGCTGCATTAGGCTTTTGGCCACTGCAATTTGCTGCCAATCTTGCTGATCGGTTGTTTCGGTAGGAAAGATTGCGGGCCAAAGTTGTTTTACTTTTTCGCTTGCGTCATCACTTAACGGCGTAAGCGCAGCTCGTTTTACAACATTGCGCGCCACTTCTTGTTCAAACTCATAGTAGCGACGGCTGTACAGCTTGCCGTTGCTATAGACAAACAGTTGAGCCACCTGCTCGTTACTCAGCGCGCTTTTTACAATTCTAAGTAACGGCGTTAGTTGTGGCACGTCAACACCTGCTTTGGGCGCTTTTTCCTGCTCTGTTTGTTCTACCGGCGACTTAGATGCCCCAACCGCTCCGTTATTGCTATGCACATTTGTTTCGGCCGCCAAGACTGCTTCTTGTTCTGCTACTACCTCTTTAAAAAGCGTCGTACCCGCTATGTCTTTTAGATAGATACAGCTGTGGCCATTGCGCTGCATATACGACAAGTATGCTAAGATCCCAGCCCAAATAAACTGTTCTTCTTGCTCCAGTTCATCAATAAAGCCAAATTCTTTTGCGACAAATTTGTCGATCGCCTCGATGCCAAACAAGTTATCAAAAAATGACGGTACAGAGTGTTGATTGCTTTTCATTATTTTCCTTTGCTTTAGCCTCTATGATGTTGACTACTCGTCATCGAAACTAAACTGCTGCTGACCCGAAGACGTTTGTTCCAAAGGCTGGTGAGAGCTGCCTGCATTCGAAGAACTATTGCCTTGCTGGGCATCGTCTTTGCTCGCAAATATCCCGTCTAATCGATTGAGTACAGACGATGGAACATCAGTATAAAATACCCCTTCCCCGCGCTCGTTTTCTGGGTGCATACCGCGTAGATACAAGTAATACACTCCACCAAAATGCATATCTGGGTCGTAGTTAGGCAGCGTATTCTTTAAATAGCGATGTAGCGCCAAGCAGTAAATTAAGTACTGAAGGTCGTAAAGGTGATGCTGGTTATTGTGAAACAGCGCTGTTGGCGTGTAGCTATCAAGGGTATCGCCAAGCCAGGTTGATTTGTAGTCTGCCACATAAAACTGACCGTCATGTTCAAAAATCAAATCAATAAACCCGTGCATCATTCCCTGTAATTTAGCTGTGATTAATTGAGGCGCTGTTTCCATCTCGCCACCAATAACGTCAGCTACGTTTTGCCTATGGGTAGCGAGTACTTCACGAAGCTGAGTCCATTGCGTGTCGTTCATTGGAAAATAGAATTCGGCTTCGCGCAGGGTTTGCACTAAGGGCAAATCACTCATACTTAGCTGCATATTGGGATACAGAGGCGTCTGTAGCGCTTCTTCTAACCATTCATAAAGTAGCGGCGTTCGCTTTTCATCTAACCCGAAGCGGTTAACCAGTTCCTTACCCGTTTCTTCCCAATCGGGCGCACTAAAGTCACTGTGCTCTAGAATATCGTGAAGTAAATTACCTGCGCTCGCACCTTTCTCTAGGGTAAAACGCAGATCACTTTTACTTACCGTACTTTCAATACCTGCCGAGGAATTGATGTCTGCATCAATTGAGCCCATCTCACCCACAAGAGTGTCGCTTGCATACACTTCTTCATCTCGAATGGTTTGAAGTACGGGCACACTAGGAAGGGTTTGACTCAAGGGCTCTGTTGTTGCGCCGGACTCCGCTGCTGTGCCTGTTTCAACGCTTTGGTTAGCACCAACCGTGGTTAAACGGCTCATTGCTGAGAACGAATACAGTCGCCATTCTTCGCTTGCCGTGCCGGTAAATTGCAACGCGGTAAGCTGAGGTAACTCATCTTCTTGTTCAAAGCCAGTATACACTTCCTCAAACTCATCACCGTCGATATGGCTGGCATGGGACGCATCTTCTTCAGCAACACGGTTTAACACACTCGACCAATCGTTGTTGCTGCCGTCGCCACCTACACCGAGTGCTCGTGCTAATGCACTTCTTTCATTGTTAGTCAGCGGTACAACGCCCATGTAACAGCGATGGGCAGCTCGTGTTACCGCCACATAGGCCAGTCGCATGTCTTCCGCTTCGCTCTCGCTTTGAACGCGAGCTATGGCCTGTGGCGTCTGCCCAAGCTGCATTTGTAAATCTTGTTTTTCCTCGTCGTAATAGGTAAATATTTGCGATGTAGTGTTGCCGTTTTTAGCGGCGTCTCTGTAGCCGGTGGCAAAAGGAACAAACACGATGGGGTACTCTAGCCCTTTCGAGCCGTGTTGAGTAATAAGTCGAATAAGTTGGCTGTCACTTTCAAGGCGCAAAGTAAGCTCTTCATCGCTTTCAGGCTTATGAATTTGCTTATTCAACCAATCGAGTAGCTGCTCTGGGCGCTGGTGAGTAGTGCTAGCTTTTTCCAGCACTTCGGCCAAATGCTGATAGTTAGTAAGGGCGCGTTCCACGCTGTCAGCATGAGGTTGATAGCTGTCTTGCATTAAATACAGCAGCACACTCATGCACCCTTTTTGCAGCCACATATCCCGCAGCGACAATACCTTGTCGATAGCAGCATCCCACTGTGCGTCATCTTCATGGTACAACAATTCAATAAGTGTTTGGGCACTATAACCCCAAAGCGGTGACGCCAAGCTCGACGCCACTTTACTTGTGTCGTTGGCATGCCAAATACCGTTAAGTAACCGCAGTACATCTTTGGCTTCGGCACTGGCAAATAAGTTACTGCGATCGCTTAGATAAACGCACGCCAAGCCTTTTTGCTGCAGTACACTTTTGATAGCGCCAGCTTCGGTCCTGTCTTTCACCAAGATAGCGATATCCTGAGGCTTAACAGGCGCGGTGCCACCATTCGCGGTTTGAAAGTGCGCTTCGTTCAATAAGCGGTAAATCTCTTGCGCAATCCACTGAGCCATCTTGCGACGCATAATGTGGGCGTTTTCTTTGTCGTCCAAACACATGCTAACGTAGTTCATTGCGCTGCGTTTCGTTACAGCACTTTTCATTACACCGCTCTTCATTAAACTATTTTGTTCGGCAGGGTCGATAAGTGGCGTTTTTGCCGCGGCCGCTTTAGGCGTAAATTCCACAGGGTTGTATTTGATATCAAAACCAAACACATCGGCAGGTCTATTTGATGCCACAGGCGCGCCATAAAATAACCGATTATAGGCTTTAACCATTCCCTCAACCGAGCGCCAGTTGGTATTCATCACCCAGCGGTAATCTGCCTGCCTACCCGCTTTTAAATAGGTAAAAATATCGCCACCGCGAAAGCGATAAATCGCTTGCTTGGGGTCACCTATCATTAATAACGCACTTTCGTTAGCATTCTCAAGATTAGGATAAACTGCGTCTAAAATCGCGTACTGCTTCGCATCGGTATCTTGAAATTCGTCGATAAGCGCTACGGGGAATTTTTTGCGAAGCTCAGGCACAAGAGTATTATTTGGCTTCACCACTTCGTCGGCGAGCATGCGAATAAGATCGTCGAAGTCGATAACGCCAAGCTGCTTTTTCTGCTTTTCAACGCGGGATTTGATGAACGCAATGGCTTCAACCACCAGCTTGAATACAGGCACCTTACTAAGTGCCTGATCTTTCTCGCCAAACGCTTTTTTAAGCGCCCCTGCAAAGTCTTTTATAGGCGTTAAAATCTCTTTTACGCCTGATGAGTTTCGCGCATATCGGGTACCTTTAACAAAGGCTTCCGCTTCGAGCGGCGGAAGATAATAACTTTGTTCATCTACGCAAGAACGCAACCAAGCTTTAAGTGCAGCCAATTCCTGCGGCCGCTCTTTTTTATGGGCCGGTGTTTTGATGAGCTGTTCTACCAATAGCCCTTCATTATCCTCTACGCTTTGAAGTAGAGACTTCACGTAGGCTAAAGACGTGTGCGGCGCTTCATCTAACTGCTTTTTACACGCTGCCTCAATATCCTCTTCACTAAGCAATATTGGGGTCAGAGTACTTTTAATGCTGGCGTTAAACTCTCGCAGCAGTTTTTCAGGTGTATGCCAGCCAGACTCTGCCAGTAGCCTAAACTCGTCCTCACTTTTGCTAATTTTTCGAATGAAGTCTTCGGCAGCTTCAAGGTATAAGTCGCTGGTGTCATTGCCCAAATTAAGCGACATGGCAAAGCCACTGTTAAACGCTAACTGGGTAATAACATGCTGACAAAAGCCGTGAATAGTAAACACCGAGGCTTCATCAAGCTCCAGCTGCGCCGCTTTTAAAAGTGCCAAACTCTCGTCAATATCACAGCTATTAAATAAATACTGATAAACCGGGTCACAGCCACTGTCTATTTCATTGCCGTTATCTTTGGCTTGCTGCCAAATAAGGAGGGCTTCTCTTAGTGTTGCCGCAATACGCCCCTTTATTTCTTCGGTCGCGGCTTTGGTGAAAGTCATCACCAATATTTCTTTGACGGTGAGCTTTTTTTCAAGCAATAGACGCAGATACAAGCGCGTAATATTAAAGGTTTTACCTGTACCAGCGCTGGCCTCAATAAGGTGGCGCCCTTTTAACGGCATAGCGACTACATCGAGTAATTGCGCTTCAGTGCCGCTGTGGTCGTCGGTTTGCGGCTGAGATTGTTCGTCTATAGGGTTATCAGAGGATGTAGGGTTGTAACTCATAGCTTCTCCTCCTGAGACGCATTGTTGACCATGGCGAGCAGCACAAAAGCACTTAAATGCGGTATATCATTCCAACTCACGCCCTGAGGAAACAGCCAATGTAAGTAAGGGTTGCTTGCCATATCGGCGCTGAACTGCCCGCTACTTTGCTGCCAGTCGATTAATGCTCGCTGTAACTCTATCGTGTTAAAAAGTGCAGCGGCTTGATCCACCGCCTGTTTCGCTTTTTCATGTTTTTCATTTGTCGTTTCGCTAGCTACAGCGTTGTCTTTATCAGTGAACGGGCACATCTCGTCAATTGCATGTTGAACTTGTCCAAGTATTGCTCTGTCGGTTTCACTAGTCCCGTCCGTACTCTCTAGTAGCGCATGCAGAATGTCGGTAAACATCTCAGGCTTTATGCTTTCCACTACAGGCTTAGTGTCTGAATTTCTGGTCCCGGGCATAAAACTACCGAACAAACTTAAATGAACTGGTGTCGGCGCCGTGTAAACTGCCATATAAAGCTGTTCAATAAACAAAAGTAAACGCACAGCAGTTTCGCGATCGTAAGCGGAGAAACGCTGCTTTTTCAAAATGGTTTCGCCCTTTTCCCAAGCACACGAATAGATATCCAGCGGATAGTTGCTGTAGCTGGTTTCTTCATCGCTGCTTGAAAAAACTAATTGTGAGATGAAGAAACCCAAAGCGCGATGTGCGTCAATCTTGCCTGCACAAAGCTCGACTAGCGCGTCACTGCCTAATAAAGCCGATGAAGTAAAGGTGATGTATTTGCCTTGAAAGTGCGCTTTTTTAGGCTCCGCGTCATGAGGGCCCATGGCCTGACTCAATGCCAACGCCCCTTCTTTCCACATGTCAACTTCATCTCTGGCAACGGGGTTATTGGGAATATCCCCTCTAAGCGACGCAAACGTGATCACTTTTTCACTATAGGAAAGAGAGGTGACATCATCTTTCTCTGGCGCAACGCGCTCTGCAGACGAAAAGATAGCGTCGAGCACCTGGTAGCGCAGCAGCGCATTGGTTTCAAACGGCTCGCTATTTTCAAGTAGCGTAAACGATTGAGACAGATTCACGCCCAGCCGTTGGACGGAAAAATACTCTAGCGGATCTTTGAAAGCTCTCGCAATTTGAATACCTGATAAACGAAGCGATTGCGTTGATAGTGCGTCAGATGATGGCGCTAACGTTGCCGTATCCGCATCGTTGGCAGATTCATTATCTGCTTCATCGGTATTTAATTTCGTTTTTTGTAACGCGTCAGCTAACCGTAACCACCCTGTTTCGTAGCTCGGCAAGGTTCCCGTGAACCCCTCTTCACTGAACGGGTGTAGCGGCGCGTTAACGCTGTACTTTGATAAATTCAGTGCGTAGCTGTTTGCTAACATATCCATGAACTCAGCCAATACTAGACTGGGTTGCCGCTCACTGTTATTGGTAACGTCGTTCCCTTGGTAACTTAAATATAAGCTGTCTCTGGTGGAAATGATGGCTTCTAGGAATAAATACCTGTCTTCCAAACGCCGTGAGCGGTCACCAATTTGGCGGCCAGCACCTGCCATTAAATCGAGACCCAGCGGGCTTGATTTTCTGGGGAATTCACTGTCGTTCAGCCCCAAAATGCACACTTTTTTAAACGGAATGCTTCGCATGGGCAGCATTGAACACACCGTAACCTGACCGGTCATAAAGTGGTTACCAGCATCTGGCGACGAGAATCGATTGAGTAGCAGGTCGCGAACCTGACGAAGGGTGAGTTCGTGTTCATAAGCTGCCTCTTCGCACCGTGCAGCAAGATCGGCAGCAACTTTGGCAATAAGATCCCAACTTTGCTGCTGCTCTTGTATCGGCATAAAACACGCATCTCTAAGCGATATTAAGGCTTTAGACCACTGCGCGGCCGTCCTTGGGGCTGTTAATACTTGGGCAAACTCACCCAACAGCGCCACAACGTCAATAAGCTTGCCTAACGTAAGCGCACTTTGTCCTTCAACGTCGGGAATAGTAAGTAAGTCACTCACAATGACTTCACTATCTGGTGCCAGCATACCCATAAGTAACCGGCGAATTCCCCACCACCAGCTGTAAGTGTCGTCTAGATCAACGCCTTCTGAAACGGCCGTTTTATGGGCACTATTAAGACCCCAATGAATATGAGCTTGTTTTAGCCATACCACCATTTGCTCTATATCATCTTGGGATACTGAGAAACGCTTTTGCACTGAATCTAGCTGCAGATAATCCATAATGTCCGACACACCAAAACGGCTATCGGGCAGCTGTAACAGCGCCATAAACGCCGCAATCAACGGCTCTGCATCCATTGGGCTTCTATCTGCAATGGTACAAGGAAGCGTAACCTGCCCCCTGCCAGCCAAAGCCTTTGTGCCTACTCTGTGAAATACAGCATCAACAAATGGCGCGTAGTTTTCGATGGCGGGGCACATCACCAGAATATCAGATGGGGTGCGCGTTTTATCTTGAGATAACCAATGTAGTAAGTGGTCGTGTAATACCTGCACTTCGCGAAGTGCGGAATGGGTACACATGATAGTAACGCTATCGTCTTTTTCTCTTAAATCATGAGCAAGTGGCTTCGGTTGAGCGGCCTGCAAGATATCGTTGTGAATATACTCGAGTAGACCACGAGCATTGTCGCTGCCAGCGTTATCGTTTGTTTCTTCAAAATCCGGTGAATCAAACGCACTAATCTCAAAGGTATCCAGTTCAGTGAGTAAGTTGAATAGCTCTCTGCCCTGTTTACCTAAGTTGCCAAGCAGCGGGTTTGACTGATCTTCTTCCATCCATTTTTTAAGGCCTTCTAACCGCAATAATTTCGCCTGTTCGCTACTGCTTTTCGCTTCACCCCAGTAATTAACGCTGGGGTTTAGGTGAAATATATGAATATCAATGTGCTGCGCGAGGGCGTCAAAAAATGCGATAAGCTGTGGGGCCATAGTATTAATAGCAAACACTATCACACGATCAGGCAACTTGTTCGTTGGCTCGCTTGGTAAATGACCAGCTTCCAACGCATCGAGCGTCATTTGATGCAAACGTGCAGGATGCAACGGCTGCTCTTTGACCAATATGCGCCAAATTTCGCTTTGCCATATCTCCATGTCATCAAATACAGCGCGTTCGTTAGCTTCCCATTTAAACAACCAGTCTGGGCGGTACAACAAGTATTGCTCGTACACGTCGGCCAGAGCGGTAGCAAGCTGAAGGCGCTGTAACCCCTGCTCTTGTTCACTTCCCGCATTTTGCCAATACCGGTTAACTTGTTCGAAGGCTTCTGCGCTCATTAGCGAGCCATCTTGGAGAATATTGTCGATACGCCATGTCAGTACTTCACGACGATATGGAGATTGCTTGGGTACTTTGTCCTGTCCAAGTACGGTACGTGCGGTATTCCACATAAAGCGTACTGGTAAAGGGTAATCAATATTCATTGCCACGCCGTGTTCTGTGGCAAGCTGCATGCTGACCCAGTGCTGCATTCCCGGGCTTTCAACCAAGATGGTTTCTGGCGTAAATACGCCCATGGGCTGCTGACGTAAAAGCGTGGTGAGAAGAAAACTTAAGTGTTCTAATTTATTAGAGGGATATAGCGCAAGCAATCGAAAAATCCTTTGTAGAACGTGCTTTTAGATACTGTGCAAAGACTGTACAGGTATCGTCGACCTTATAATTTAGTGTATCGCATTGGGCTCAGTAGTTAAGTTATTTCTCCAAAATTTAGATAAGCAAATGTCTTATGATAATAAAACAAATACTGGGGGCATGGCGAAATCAATGCCCGGAGAGTTCTAAGCAAAGTGATAGAGGGATCTGGCGCAGTAAATGAGTACAAAGAAGCGTGTGTGGGCGATTTTCAGACAAAAAAAACCCACACAGACCTCAGGACACGAAAAATCTGTATGGGTAAGGTTTACGGTCTACTCAGTAACAACGTGAATAAGCGTTGCCTGGCACTCATTCACGTTAGCGCTACTGAGCAGCACTGTTAACGATTTATGTTTTGCAGGTTGAATGCCAACTTTTTAAACCTGAAATATCAATAACTTAAACAAAAATAGAAAACATGACCAACAAGTCATAGTTTTACCGTGGTGCAAGTGCACCACGAGCAAGCAGACATTAAAGAAAGCGCTTTACTCTCGCTGCCGTAAATTTAGCAGTTTCTCCCGAAGCGTCATTCAAGTACAATTTCGCCTTTACGAAACGCAACACAATTTCACGGTCAGGAGCAACAATGTTAACCGCGCAACAACTCGCCACTATGCTTTCTCTTCAGGATAAAATGAACGCCAAAGTAAACCCAGACTGGCTAAATGCTGGTTACGGATACTTGCGTGCAGCAATGGTAGAGTCAGTTGAAGCAATTGAACATCACGGCTGGAAATGGTGGAAAGCACAGCAAAAAGACTTGCCACAGCTTCAAATGGAATTGGTGGATATCTGGCACTTTGCACTAAGTGCCTGCATTATTGAATATAAAGGCGATATCGCTGAATCTGCAAAAAGTATTGCTTCTGAATTAGCAAGTGGCAAAACGCTAGTAACCTTCGATGGAAAGGACTACGACGCGTCAAATCTGTCGCTTCTTGATAATTTAGAGCTCATGACGGGCCTTTGCGCCGCCAAACGCTTTAGCGTGCCACTATTCATGTTCATCGTAAGCCAGTGTGAAATGTCAGCTGACGAACTTTATCGTCAGTACGTAGGTAAAAATGTGCTCAATTTTTTCCGCCAAGATAACGGCTATAAAGAAGGCACTTACATAAAGGTGTGGGAAGGTCGTGAAGACAACGAGCACCTGGTAGAAGTAATGGATGCCCTAGATTTAACGAAGCCAGAGTTTAGCGACTTAGTGTATGAAGGGTTACGCTCTCGCTACCCTTCTTAAAGCGACCAATGCGTTTCGTTTAACGCGATGTAGCGTCGCTGTAGTGCTTATAGCCCAACACAGTTTCAACGCTTATTGCGTCTCCTTCCGATAACAAAAAGCTCTGCCATGGACAGAGCTTTTTTAATTATTGCCAAAGCAAAAGACTCAACGACGATTTTACGCGTCAACCCAAACTAATTTGTCGCTATAGCTACCTTGGATAATATCAACAAAGCGGTCTTCTAAAACATGACGCTTTACTTTGAGCGTCGGAGTCAGCAAGTCGTTTTCGATGCTCCATTCGTTTTTCATAATGACAACGCGATCCATAACCTGATGGCTTTCCAGTTTTGCGTTGATGGCTTCGAATGTTTTCTTAAGGCTTGCTTCAATGCCCGCTTTGTCTTTTTTCTGCGCTTCTTCACTAAGCACTAGCAAAGCCACAGGTTGAGGCAAATTAGTCCCCGTTACACACACTTGCTCAACGATAGGGTTTTCCATGAATTTTGCTTCAATCGGCGCTGGCGTAACATACTTACCCTTCGCGGTTTTAAAGATGTCTTTTAAACGACCAGTAATTTTAACGTAGCCATCAGCATCAATGACCCCTTTATCGCCAGTGCGCAGATAACCATCCTCAGTAAAGACTTCAGCCGTTTTTTGTGGTTCCAAGTAGTATTCCAGCATATTGCACGGCGACTTAACTTGAATCTCACCTTCTTCTGACGTGCGGATGTCTACACCGTCGTATGGCTTGCCGATACAGCCGATTTTATCATGACGGAAAGGTACACTGCCGGTGCCATAAGCACTGTTCTCAGTCATTCCCCATCCCTCAGAAATGTAGATACCAATTTTCGCGAACCATTCAATGACTGCTGGAGCAAGTGGCGCCGAACCGCTTGCCCACAAACGTGCGTTATTAATGCCCAAGCCATCGCGAATTTTCTTCGCAACAATTTTGTTCAAAATTGGAATTTTAAGCAGCGTATCCAGTTTCTTCTGCGGCATTTTCGCTAACACGCCCATCTGGAACTTTGTCCATAAACGCGGTACCGAAATAAATAGCGTTGGCTGACAGTGACCTACATCCCGTTGGAAGGTAGTTAAATCTTCTACAAAGTGAATTTTGCCACCACTGTAGTAGCTTGAAAGCTCGACCAGTACACGCTCTGTAATATGCGCAAGTGGTAAGTAGCTCATTGTGCGATCGTTTTGGTTAATACCCAACTGATCGAGCGAGCGACGCGCTGCCCAACAAGCCGTATTGTAACTGTGCACCACCCCTTTAGGCTGACCGGTACTGCCAGACGTATAAATGATTGTCATCAAATCATCCATATCAGGTACAGGCGAGTCTGTTATGGGCGCGATATCCATAAACGCTTTCCACTGTTGCTTAGTAGCAATGTTTGGATAAGGAAAGGCAACCGTTAAATATTCTGAAGGAATAGAGGCAACTTGTTCCGCAGTATTATCTAGTTTTCCAACGAACAATAGCTGTACGTCAGCATGTTTCAATACATACTGGACTGTGTCTGGACCGGCTGTTGAGAAAATAGGTACCGACACGTGACCTGCCATCATAATGCCCAGATCAGCGATAAACCACTCAGCACAGTTTTTTGAAAAGATACCTATACGGCTGCCTTGCGGGAAATCGAATTCACGTAAACGTGCTGCCACTTTTCTGGCTTGTTCGGCGACTTGCTTCCATGTGTAGTCGTGGTATTCACCGTTAATAGGCTGCGTAAGAAATACGTCGTTCCCACGGCTCTGTTCCCAGTGGTACAACATACTTAATGGCGATGTTATTACTTCCGTGGTATTTGCGTTTGCTGTCATGTCTAGCGGCATAAGTCACTCATATGTTGTTATAATGTAGCTCATTTTTACAATGATTTCACAGACTTCTAATAAGCCCTATTTTTTATTGAAAAACAAGCTTTTTAAACAAGCGTTTACATTCTATGCGACGAATAACAAGGCTTTAGAGGCTAAATTTAGTTTTCTTATAGATTTGGCTTTTGAATCTTTATGGTCTTATCTGTTAGAAAAACGCGGTAAATATCGACGTTTTACCACGCTTTAAATAACAGCGGTGCAACTTCCTCGGCGGTACAAGGCTTGGCGTAGAAATAGCCCTGGTGGAAATAACACGCTTTTCCGATCAATTCTTCTGCTTGCGCTTTTGTTTCAACGCCTTCCGCAACACAACTCATATTCAAGTTATTCGCTAACGTAATGGTTGTTGTTACCAGCGCTTCGTTTGCATTACCCGGCGCCATTTCGTTAACGAAGCTCTTGTCGATTTTTAATACCGACAACGGATAACGCTTTAAATAGCTTAAAGACGAGTAACCTGTACCAAAATCGTCAAGGGCTAATACAAAACCTTCTTTCACAAACCGATTAATCTGTCTTAAGGCATTGTCACTGTCATCCATCAATACGCCTTCGGTAATCTCGAATCGAAACGCTTCTTTGGGTAGATTGAACTCATCAAGCAGGGTTAGCACACCGGTTAAGTCGAATTCGGTTTTGAAGTGAAGTGCAGATAGATTAATAGAGACAAACCCCGTGAAGCCTTGGCTGTACCAGGACGATAAGTCCTCTGCCGCTCTTCGCATTGCCTGTCGTGTAACTTCTATTATGTACTTCAATTCTTCAAGTACCGGAATGAACTGATCGGGGAAAAGAGGCTCGTTATCCAGTTTTCCTCGCAGCAGTAACTCAACCCCAATAGTGGTATTAGTTCTGGCATCTATAATTGGCTGGTAGTGATTGAAGAAGCAGTCATCTGAATAGGCACGTTTTACTTTATTTTCAAGCTGTAAACGCGTTTTGGCACGTTCATTCATGTCTGTCGTAAAGTAGGTAAAGCCGCTTAATGCGTCCTTCTTCGCCGTATACATGGCCACATCAGCCTGCTTGATAAGCTCAGCAGGCTCAGAGGCGTCTTCTGGATAAAACGCCACGCCAATACTGCAAGAAACACGAAGCACTTCCTCTGCTAACGATATAGGCGTTTCTACTGACTCAATGATTTGGGCCACGAATGAGCTCAAGTCGTCATTGGCATTAACTTCCTCAATAACAATAACGAATTCATCGCCACCTAATCGCGCAACGGTGCCCGACTCAGCCACAAGGTTTCGCATTCGGTTGGCTACAATGCGCAGCAGTTTGTCACCGTAGTCATGCCCAAGTGAGTCGTTAATACCTTTAAATCTATCCAAGTCAACAAACATCACCGCCACACGATGCTCATGATGACGGGCAAGCCCTATAGCATGCTCCAGTCTGTCTAGCAGCAATGTTCTGTTGACCAAGCCTGTTAAGCCATCGTAGGTCGCGATTTTCAGAAGTTTGCGCTCAGCATTTTTTTGTTCTGTGATGTCGGAAATAACAATCAGGTAATGCTCTGCAGTATTACTTTCGCCACTTACCGCTGTTATATCAATAAGCACGTCGTAGCGCTTGCCATCAGCACCATCGATCACGGCCTCGTCTTTCCAAAAATCCCCTCCCTGCATTTCCGGTAATTTGCCAGAAAGGTGTCTATTCAACGTTGGGTAACGCAAATAAAGTCGTGCCAACTGCTTGGGTAACGGCTCTTTATTATTAAAGCCGAACACGTGTTCAAAAGCTGGGTTCGCGGCAACTAAACGCTTTTCTTTATCAAAAATTAAAACCCAGTCTCGAGTTTGTCTAAAAGCGTCACTGAATAGCGTTACCTGCTGCTGAGCTTTTTGTAGTCTAAACAGTTGGCGTTGACGAGAGAGTAAATATGCTACGAATAAACTTACGATGAGCGCTGCGTAAATAGTATATGCAAGCGGTGAACGCAGAGGCGCATGTGGCATATAAAGCGTAATTTCAGCCGGTAGCACGTTATAGTCGAAACTACCTGGCGTGGGGGCAACAGAAAAAACGTAGTCACCCGGTTCTATGTTGGTAAAGGTTATTTTTGCATCGTCAGTCACGCCTTCTGTAACGACGCGATCACCGTTCAACAGCTTGTAGTAGTACTTTACTTTTCCTATGCCTGACATCGCTAACGACGAAAAATGGATTGTTAAGCCATAATCTTCGTAATCGAGATCGAAATGATGTCCACTTAGGTTTTTAAGCGGCTGATTAAGCACCCTATTATCTACGGCAACTTCCGTTATAGCAGTTTGCTTACTGAGCAAACTTCTTCCAACTTCCAAGCTTTCCAATTGCGATGCAGAGAAAACCACAGCGCCGCTCGTCGAACCGTAAGCCAGTCGACCGTCCTTAAGCTTAAGCGAAGCCCCCTGGTTAAACTCAGAAACACTTAGCTCTCGTCCGTAGATAAAGTTCTTGATTTGGCCGGTAGACGGATCGTAATTGTGTAACCCTTTGTGCGAACTAAACCAGATATTGCCTGCTTCGTCTTTTTGCAGCCCGTAAACAATGTTTGATAATAAAATATTCGATTCATTTAGGTTGTACAACGGCTCAAACGTGTCTGCGTCTATACCAACCAACCCTACGCCACTGTATGCAAGCCACAGCACACCCATATCGTCGATAACCCACGACGATATAGAGCGATCTCGGCCACGCTGTAGTTCTGAGAATCGATAGACCAATTCATGCTGAAACGTCTCTGGGTCGATTAACCACAAACCACCTTCGGTAGCAAAAAATAATCGATCATTGTGGTAATGAGACTGCCCCAAAAAACCCAATGAAAAATTTATGTCAAAAACACGAGGGTCCAGCTCTAAAGAGGAAATTTCTTTTTCGTCCACGTCATACTTTACAAAACCTTCGTTGCCAATAAAGTACAAATCCCCTTTATCTGAAAGCATCATTCCCGTGCCATACGCATCAAATATGGTGTCATCGCCACCTTTTAATACCTCTGGCCGGTTAGCCTCCCCTGTTTCCATATCAAACAACCGTATTCCGTTGTAAGTATTGAGAAACAATTCGCCACTTTGCGTTGGTACAATTTTGTCTACGGCTCCTTCACCGATAATCGCTCTTTCACTTTTTGAATACAGATACTTCTCAGACTTTTTTGTCGTGAAATCATAGTGATTAAGCCCATTTTCTGTACCTATCCAAATTTTATTAGGCTCAGTTTCGGCAAACGACCACACCACATGGCTAGTCAAAACGCTAGCCTCACCTGCTCGTTCATTCTGGATGGCAAAAATATCCGCACTTTTCACACCAAAATACAGCGCGCCAGCATAGACTGAACTTAACCAGAGGTTGTCAGATTCATCTTTGGCAATGGCGATAATTTTTTTGTTTGAAATTTCGGTGAAACCGTTATGCGGTTCTAAGATGTGTTCGTATTCCCAACCACCTGCTTTTTTACTCAGCTGATATAGCCCTTTATTAGTGCCCATCCAAAAAGCGTTGTCTTTGTACTGAACCAACGTCCACACGTTTCTATCGGATACAACCTGTGTAAAGACATGTTCTTTTTCGCCTTGTACCTGCTTGAGAAAATCTTGTTTCTGAGCAACAAATACGCCCAAAACCGTTGAAATCCACACCCTATCCTTATCGTCTAAAAGTAGAAACTTTGCATTGGCGTTATCGAGGTTTTCGGGAATATCCCCCAGGTAATCAAGTCGACGTAAAGGCTGTTCTAAATTGTTGATATTTTTGACGTACACCCCCGATGTAGTGGCTACCAGTAAGGTGTCTTCAACGGTGATTGCCGCCCGGATGCTTTGGCTATTACCCAACAGCGGCTCAGGGAGCTTTGCTATTCGCTCAAGGGTTTTAGTTTGCGTGTTAAATTTATGCACTTCTTCTGTCAGTGCAATGATAAGGTGCGTGTCATCTTGCCAATGAAAGGTTTCCGCATGTTGCACAAAACCTTCAAAGTCGTGGTAGTACGTTGGCTCTAATTGCACCACATCCTGAGTGGCTAAATCGAGATAATAAACTCCTCTGCCGTACACGCTAAACCACAACGCTTCAGTACCTTGAAGGGCAAGTCGATAAATGGATGAGTCTATAAGAGAATTGTCTGGACCTGCTACTCGTTTAGTTCTTACTCCATCCCAACGAACCAAACCACCTTCTGTGGCTATCCACACAAAGCCATCTTCGTTTATAACAATGTCGTTGACGATATCTTGCGGAAGGCCATTTTTGGTCGATAAAGACTGAAAGACGGGATTAGA